>OHAT01000140.1_pt1 | contig 77769 bp, 63 predicted proteins | sample 1577141 | NCBI WGS metagenome assembly OHAT01 (sample SAMEA3541578, study PRJEB24748) | human gut metagenome | biome: human gut; feature: human-associated habitat; material: faeces | place: China | collected 2012 | reverse complement strand
CTATGATATATCGTGACGGCAATTTCAATCCACGCTCTCCGTGAGGAGAGCGACCCGCCGCCGTGATACTATGATATATCGTGACGGCAATTTCAATCCACGCTCTCCGTGAGGAGAGCGACCCGCCGCCGTGATACTATGATATATCGTGACGGCAATTTCAATCCACGCTCTCCGTGAGGAGAGCGACCCGCCGCCGTGATACTATGATATATCGTGACGGCAATTTCAATCCACGCTCTCCGTGAGGAGAGCGACCTCCATCTTGGAGCTGGTATGCTAATGAGACTGAGAATTTCAATCCACGCTCTCCGTGAGGAGAGCGACTGTCGCAAGAGACATTATCCGTACTGTAAAAGTAATTTCAATCCACGCTCTCCGTGAGGAGAGCGACAAGCCTGTAGATTACGCGGTGCTGGAAATACACAACATTTCAATCCACGCTCTCCGTGAGGAGAGCGACAGTGTGGGCGAGCGCGATGTGTGAGTTGCATACAATTTCAATCCACGCTCTCCGTGAGGAGAGCGACAGTCAGTCACAGATATTATGCTAGACATGCAAGATTTCAATCCACGCTCTCCGTGAGGAGAGCGACGCGATAATGTCAGTGATTGATTCAAACAAATTTAACATTTCAATCCACGCTCTCCGTGAGGAGAGCGACGAGTTACTATACAATGACAAATTTAAGATAAATATTTCAATCCACGCTCTCCGTGAGGAGAGCGACATTATGCGGTGTTGGAAATACACAACGAAAAAAGCATTTCAATCCACGCTCTCCGTGAGGAGAGCGACCTTTATCAAACTAATCTACTTAGTTTTTATCACTGGATTTCAATCCACGCTCTCCGTGAGGAGAGCGACAGAGTCAAAACGCCTTTATAAATAGAGCTATTGATATTTCAATCCACGCTCTCCGTGAGGAGAGCGACAGAATGGGCTATAAGAGTATATCAAAAACCGTCCAATTTCAATCCACGCTCTCCGTGAGGAGAGCGACTTTGTATATCTGTTGGTTATTGTAGCTTAGTTAATGAATTTCAATCCACGCTCTCCGTGAGGAGAGCGACATAAAGGCTTTACTATCATTCAAATAAACATTTTGTATTTCAATCCACGCTCTCCGTGAGGAGAGCGACTAAAATTAGCGATGTTTTATGTATATCACCTATTGATTTCAATCCACGCTCTCCGTGAGGAGAGCGACGGGTAGTGGGCGGAGGCTTTAAAGGTAAACCTCCGAATTTCAATCCACGCTCTCCGTGAGGAGAGCGACTGCAGTCATCGCCGGTGGATATGACAGCCTAAATATTTCAATCCACGCTCTCCGTGAGGAGAGCGACAGGTTGGCGGTAGTGTATTAGTTCAAACAAGATTTGATTTCAATCCACGCTCTCCGTGAGGAGAGCGACAAAGTTGAACAAACAGTTAAAACTATTGAGAGGAATTTCAATCCACGCTCTCCGTGAGGAGAGCGACGGCATCAAGCTGTCTTATCTTGCTCAATCAATGATTTCAATCCACGCTCTCCGTGAGGAGAGCGACCAAAGCGTACAAAGGCACTCAAGGCGACCAACGGATTTCAATCCACGCTCTCCGTGAGGAGAGCGACAATGGTACTAAAATACTTGTGGGTAAATCTAATATTTCATTTCAATCCACGCTCTCCGTGAGGAGAGCGACCATTGGGGGCGGTAAAACTAAAGCGGGCACTAACAATTTCAATCCACGCTCTCCGTGAGGAGAGCGACGACTACTTTGTTTACCTGCTTCCGCTTCGTGAGCGATTTCAATCCACGCTCTCCGTGAGGAGAGCGACATTGGAGGACTAATCAATGAATAAGTTACAAAAATTTCAATCCACGCTCTCCGTGAGGAGAGCGACGATGCTTGCGCTCATGTCAATATGACTCAAATGATTTCAATCCACGCTCTCCGTGAGGAGAGCGACTTAATGAGTTATTCGACGGTGATACAACATATGCTATTTCAATCCACGCTCTCCGTGAGGAGAGCGACGGAGGTACACTCTCTGTGTATGATATTCCAAATATTTCAATCCACGCTCTCCGTGAGGAGAGCGACATTGCTTTGCTTTAACAGCCGAAAGCCTCGGCAATATGATTTCAATCCACGCTCTCCGTGAGGAGAGCGACTTATACATCACTGCAAAGATGGAGCACAAAAAGAATTTCAATCCACGCTCTCCGTGAGGAGAGCGACTTATTTTGTTCTTGGCTGCGATACTACAAACACAAATTTCAATCCACGCTCTCCGTGAGGAGAGCGACTTTTCAAGCTTTTAATCTTTCAAAAAAATAAAAAATTTCAATCCACGCTCTCCGTGAGGAGAGCGACGTCAGCTATAGTCTCCGTGTGCATTGTGCCGTTTAATTTCAATCCACGCTCTCCGTGAGGAGAGCGACCAAGTTCAGTTTGAGATATATTTTTTTCTTCACATTTCAATCCACGCTCTCCGTGAGGAGAGCGACATTATCTTCTGCTCCGCCTTTTTATCGTAAATACATTTCAATCCACGCTCTCCGTGAGGAGAGCGACGATTTTGTGTTTGTTGCTAATACTAAGGCTTTTAGATTTCAATCCACGCTCTCCGTGAGGAGAGCGACAGAACACATTGATGCTTATATCATAAATATTGCAATTTCAATCCACGCTCTCCGTGAGGAGAGCGACTATCGGCGGAGGACAATGCACAATCGAATTAATGATTTCAATCCACGCTCTCCGTGAGGAGAGCGACGACTATGGTCACGGGCTTTACAGTTTAACCCATGAATTTCAATCCACGCTCTCCGTGAGGAGAGCGACGGCTCACAGAGTTGGCAACAACGGTTTTTGAGTGGATTTCAATCCACGCTCTCCGTGAGGAGAGCGACTGTAAGTTGCTGTCAATTGATACCTCGTCAAGTGGTGATTTCAATCCACGCTCTCCGTGAGGAGAGCGACACGATAACAAAAGTATTGCAAAATGGTTAATTGAATTTCAATCCACGCTCTCCGTGAGGAGAGCGACTTGACCCCTTTGTTTATGATGGTAGTATGAGTATTATTTCAATCCACGCTCTCCGTGAGGAGAGCGACCGCTATAATTAACAAGTCGCCTATTTGCCAAAGCGATTTCAATCCACGCTCTCCGTGAGGAGAGCGACTGGTTCAATTTTAGCACATTAAGTGCAAAATTTATTTCAATCCACGCTCTCCGTGAGGAGAGCGACAGGTGGCTTAACTGCCCACCTTCTGTAAGACTTACAATTTCAATCCACGCTCTCCGTGAGGAGAGCGACGTAGACAACTTCGAGGCTACATATGACCTCGAAATTTCAATCCACGCTCTCCGTGAGGAGAGCGACCTTATCAACAAGTACTCTAAAACCAAATTAAAAGCAATTTCAATCCACGCTCTCCGTGAGGAGAGCGACGGGGTAAAGGTGGTTTTGCAACAAGAGTTACTGGTATTTCAATCCACGCTCTCCGTGAGGAGAGCGACAGCAAAATCCAACATAATATTTACTCTTAAATCAACTATATATCTGCACTTTTTCACAAAATTATAGTTAGGTATATAAAAGCAGATTTAATATTAGATTTGCAAAATTATATTTTTATGGTGCGAATATCCTTGTAAATTTATGTAAGCTTACTATTCGCACTAAAATAGCAACACTCCCTCCACATCGAATGTATTATCTATACCATAATGTTCCACTTTAGTTTTATAGTTATTTCCAAGGTAATAGAATCTTATGCTATCAAATTTCTCATCTATTATATTTATTAGTTTTTCTTTGACTAGCCTGCATGTTGCTGCATCCATAACACACTCGAAAACCGAGTTTTGAACTCTTTTTCCATAGTTAACACATTCTTTAGCAACCTTACGCAAGCGTTTTTTGCCGTCAGTAGTTTCAGTATTTACATCATAGGTAATAAGCACAAGCATATAAATTACACCTACTTCCACATAAAGGGCGGATAACCATCAAGATCACCTCTAAAACATCTTGCAAGAAGTAATGACTGAACATAAGGAACCATACCCCATTCAACTTTCTCTTCTAAAAATGGGTGTTTTATTTCAAGTGATTTTTTATTCTGCCATGACTTAATAATTTTCTTTTTACCATCATCATTAAGCAAGACCGCTCCATTTTCTTTGATAAAGAAATCATTCTTATTTACGATTTTTTTATTTATTACAGTAAGCACAAAACGGTCTGCAAAAACCGCTCTGAGTTCTTCTATCATATCAAGAGCAAGCGATACTCTTCCAGGACGGTCTTTGTGCATAAAGCCAACATATGGGTCAAGTCCTACACAATAAAGAGCTGAAGCAGTCATATTTGTAAGCAGTGTATACGAAAATGATAACAAAGCATTAACTCTGTCTGTTGGAGGTCTTCTGTTTCTTCCATTAAAAACAAAGTCCTCCTTTTGTTGTAAAATCAAATCATTAAATACAGAAAAATATCTCGTTGCAGCTTCGCCTTCAATACCTCTAAGCTGTTCGGTATTTTTGCAGTCATTAAGATTTGCTATTGAATCTTTAAGTTTTGCAGAAACACTCTTTAATTTATTAATATCAAGCGAATTAGGATAATCACGAGTTGCTCTTTCAATAACCCAACGAGAATTATACAGTTTTCCAGCTATCATATTTCTAGCTATTTCAGTACAAGCATTTTCATCATCAGAAAGTTTATATTGGGTTTTCCTAAGAATCACATTACCGCAATATGAACCTACCACATTTGCAAGGAATCTTCCACTTCTGCTCAGAAATGAAACACCTATACTATTATCAGCACATTTTCCAAGCAAAGCAGGACTCATTCCACTATATCCCAAAGTAACAATTGATTCTATGTTATGTAATGGAACTCTCGTTATTTCCTGTCTTTCTTTTGATAGAACAACATTTTCTCCATCGAGTGATAAATATGTATCCGGAGAACTGATATAGAGTGTATTAAGAAGCTTTTTCATAATTCAATCCTCGTTTGTCATATCAGAAATATATCTTTTTACAGTTTTTATTTTTGTTATCTTTGGCAAGCATAAATCCTTTAGTGAACACGCTCTGCAATTTTTATTTTGCTTAACTTTAGGTGTATATTTTCGTCTATAAAGTTCATGCATTTCTTCAACTACACTCTTTAAGCGATTTCTTATATCATCAGTAAGCTCTATTCTCTGTCTGCGTTTTGTTTTACCATAGAATATATGCACCTCATTTATACTTGTACAAAACACATTTTCAAGGCACAAAGCTTGTGCGGCAACCTGTAATATATCTGCATCTGATACCTTTGGTTCACCATGCTTGTATTCAACGGGAATGATAGTATATTTTCCAGGCTTATCATAAAGCAATGCACCGCTTTCAGACGGAATAAATTCAACAACATCACATTCGCCGAATATGCCAAGTTCATATGAAGCAACCTGCATTCCTCTTGATACTATTACACCGTTTCTTGTTTCCGAGAAAGTATTGTCATGAGCCTTATTGTGCATAATTTCGCCGCTAACAGTAAGTAAATTTTCTGCCCATTGCTGTTCAATATGAATTAAAGCCCATTGTCTGCGGCAAAACACAAAATGTTGTATTCCAGATATACTTAGTATGTTGTCATCATCATAAGTCATTCAATCACTTCCGGAGTTAAACCTTCAAGATTTCCATCATATATAAATTCATAATCCTTAGCTGATGTAGGCTCTTCACACAAAGCCTTTGCGATAACGCTGTTATGTACCTTTGCTGATGAATATTGTCCCGACTTGCAGTTATGCTTAAACCAGAAAAGCTTTTCAATGTTCATAGTTCCTTCAGGGCGAGCTGATGAACAATCATTCTCAAAAAGTGTTGCTACTGCGTTTTTAATCTTCTCAGCGTCTTCTTCTGTAAAGCCTGTCTTTTCTGCAAGCTGGCAGTTGATGCTTCCTTTCAATACATATATACCAAACCTGACTCTATGCTTCATACCCATTGTATCAGATGCTTTACCTGACTTACTTTCACTATTAACGCTCTTAGTAATCTGTATATCTTCAATTTCAATTGGTTCAAGACTAAATGCAGGTTGAATAGTCACAGGGCCTCTTACGCCTACCGAAACAGCATCGCCTTTAAAAGCAAAAACCTGTCCGAATGTTCTTACATCAATCCATTTTTCGCAAGCCAATTTTGCAAAAGCATCTTTGCCTGTTTCCTTACCTTTTGAAAGCTTTTTCAATTCCTCATAGCTATCTGCTCGTTCTTTAAGGCTCTTACAACCATCGTCGCTGCGCTCATCTGATTGTACAAATACACATTCACCCATATCCTGAAGTCTGTTTCTGATTTTACGCTTAATGCAGACATCAGAAATCTCTCCAAAACCTTCCATTGTATCTCTCGGACGATTACCATTGATTGGGTCGCCATTAGGGTTTGCATGATTAACGGAAATAAAAGCTACAAAATCCACCTTGTTATTAAGTACTGACATAATTATAAATCCTCCTTGTTATCATCATTTTTATTTTTTCTTGAAGTATAAAGATATTGCTGTTCGCCATAGTAGCCCATAAAGAATAAAGGCTCCAGAGGCTTTTTCATTTCATATTCTCCAGCTTTAAACATCGTATGTATTTCTCCCAGCTCTTTCTTATAATAAACACAAAGACCTGGGTTTTTACTTTGTATTTTGTTTATATATGGGATAAGTCTTTTACAAACATTTCCCCAAGACTTATATGGAGATGCAATAACCGAGTTCATAAACCTTGCCGCATTAGTCATTCTTGCCTCGTTATCATCATATGTATCAGTTTCAAGTTTCTCAGCAACAGCCATAAGTCTACCATAAAGATAGCTTCTATTATTGTAACTTCTATTAAGTTCCATAGTAAGTTCAACTCCTTTATCTTCATAATATTTTCTATATAATGCACAACAGACATCAAGAACCCTTTTCCAGTTGTTTTGTTCACTATAAAGCTGAGGATTTGAGGCTCTTGTGAAAATTCTTTTCAGTATGTTCTCTGGAAATCTCACACCAAGAGTAATGCAAGGATAGATTTGCTTAATTACCGTCTTGAAAATACCAGATTTATAATCAATAATAAGATCTCCATCTCTCTCATTGCCATAAGCACATCTTGCAATCTCGATAGGGGTAGGTGTTTGCACACAATGTATAACTTCACCATCATCTGTCTTATAGCAACTATGCCAGTATACTTTGCTATACCAGTCTTGAATATTTTTATAAAAATCAGTAGAAGTAAGTTCTTGATACATAATAATTGAAAGTCTGCCAGGTGTAGCAGAATCTAATGCCATAAGAATAACCTTTGAAGAATTTAAATCCAGATTTTTTTTATATCCCTTAATTGCCATTTCTATTATATTCTTATACTGCTCTGCCGTCTTTGCATAAACCTTATCGTCCTTATCCTTTACAAAAGAGCCAGAATTTTCGCTTGCATCAAGCACTATTCTACCAAACACATTTGGTATTTCATTCAGACGGCTTTCCCACGCAACATATTTTTCGTCACCAACACTTATACCACCAGTTTTTATAAGCCATCTTAAAGCAAGATGAGCTTTCTGACTTACAATTTCACCTACCGCAAAAGCTTCTTCTCTATTTGCAAATCTGCCTCTATAAGTAAAATTCGATTCATCGTTTGAAGAGATAAGTTTGGCACTATCACCTGAATTTCGAATTCTAGCCATATGCTTATATGTTACAGGAACGATTTTTCCGCTTGCATAACAAAGCTGGCAATCTCTTTTCTTGCCTAAAGATTCATAATAAGCTATGTATTTATCAAAAAGTGCCTTGATTTTCCAAACCTTTATATTTTCCCCTGAATCCAAATCATTGACAACAAAGCGTACAAATGAATCTATTTGCTTTACTGACTTTGTTATTTTATATTCTTCATCAAGAACAGCACCTTTTAGTTTCAGTATTCCATCGCCTATAAGGTCGTTTATGAGCATTCTTTTGCTAAGATAATCGTATATAGCTGTAATACAAATATTCGAATACTCCGACTCTGCCCAAGCCTTTAAAGCCTTGATATATGTCACAAAATATTCATCAGCATTACTTTTAGCTTTTGCAACATACGTGCTGTAATCACCTGAAATATAAATCAGCTTATCACAAAGTGGATGTGGTGCAATCCCAGAACTTCTCGAACTCGAATCTTCCGTAACAGGTATTATAGTTTCTGCATCATCAGCATCAACTACTTCTGCGTGTGAAAATGTTCCGTCGCTAAAAATAGTAACCTGTATCTGTGCATTACTTGTAGAATGATAAAGCGGAAGAATGGGTTCCCATTCATCGCTATCATTAACCTTTTCCTTGATTTCATCGTATAAGGCGGCAGTTTCAGTTATCCAACTCATTTTTATCTACCTCCCTAAATAATTCTGTATGAAGTGTATCAACACTCTCACATTTTTCTGTATCAAAAACTTTCTGTTTAGCATCTCTTATATGACGCTTAATTGTGCATTGCTCAGGTCGAATAAAATCAATCTGTCCATTTTTCATAACTGGTGTATGGAAGCAAACAGTCATCTTACCTTTATCTTCTTCGTTAATAGTCTCATCACAATATATTATGCTGTGATACATCAAGCCAAATGAGATTTCCGAGTTATTGCCATCATCATAGCAACTTTTTTCCTCATCAAAATTACAAGGCTCAACATATGCTGGACACTCGCTAACACCAAGCTGAGGAGAGCGTCTGCCGCCAAGCTTTATCATTCGTTTAAGTATTTGATAATGCTTGTCCTCATTTCTGTCATTTGCAAATTCGGGACGATTTTCGTTCCAAATAAAATGCCCTTTTACTGCATAAGCAACATCAGTAAGATAGGTATAGATTGAGAGGTCATTTCCGCCGTTGTATTTAATTGGTCTGACTCCCTTAGATACCGTTCTTATTGGTTTAAGCACTTTTACAGAATCAATCACATAAAGCAAAGTCGGTTTAAAATAGATAGCTTTTGTAATACCTATAAGAGCTGAATATGTAGGTATAGGGTAACTCATCTTTTCTCCACCAACTCTTGTTATAGGGTCGGAAAAAAGTGCATAATCTCCATAGACCTTATAACAAAATTCATTTTTATATTTCACCTCACAAACTCCTTTCTATTAGTTTGAATTTATTATATATTGATTTTTTATACTTGTCAATAGAATTTGTAAAATAATTTATTTTAGGCTATAATATTTTTGTCATAGCTAATATCTTAGTTATGTGGATTGAAATTATTACTTTGACTTTATTATTGTAGTTTGCCAAAGGCTCTATCGAAAGATAGGGCTTTTGGCTTTTTATTTAGAAATAGCAAAAATCCAAATTAGGATTTTCCGAGAAACCATATATTTCATCATAATATCCATCTGCAAGAAAACGAATACCAGTTTTCTTATCGACACTTATATAAGAGTCTTTAAGCTTATTTTTCGGCAACCCTATCAAATATCGCTGAGCCTTTTTTATAATTGCGTCATAATCCTTATATCCCTCTGATAAAAGCTCGGATATAAGCTCCTTGCCGTCTTTATAGGGTACAAGGACGCTTTCATTTATATCAGTTATAACTTCAAAGCATTCTCCAGCGGTTTTCATAGCTGCCCTAAGAAGTGTTTTAATATGGTATGAGCCTTTTTCGTTAGTGGAAAGCATTTCAAATATTGAGCATGTAAAATCTTCAACATATAAATCTTTTTTGTCAAAATTTTCATAATAATCAATATAAAACTTTTTTATTGCTTTTAAATCAAGCAAATCCTCATATTCATCTGGTTTTTTCTTTATGCGTTTAAGCAAACCAATAGTAGCACTTTTACCCTTTTGAATGCTTTTCAAGCTTAAAATATTTTCATATTCATTGCTTATATTCACTATGTAAACATAGCCAATATCTCTTTCAGCATTTCTGTTACATCTGCCTGCCGCCTGTACAATACTATCTGTACCAGCAAGAGAGCGGACAACTGTTTCAAAAGAAATATCAACGCCCGCCTCAATAAGCTGAGTACTTACACAAAGAACACGCTTGCCATTTTTCATTTCATCTTTCATATTCTTGATAACATTAGCTCTATGTTCAGGACACATATTAGTTGAAAGATGCACAAGTACTATTTTCTCATCTTCAAACAAATGCTTTGCACTTTTAAACACCTCAAAAGCCGCTTTTTTTGTATTAACTACGCAAAGAATAGTTCGACAATCTTCTGAAAGAGAATGTAAAAAATCAGCAACATTATCAGCAGTATATCCTCCTGGAATTGTTTTATCTATAATTCTTGTACGCCTCATTTTTTCGCTGTAATCTTCAAAACCGTTTATCATTTCATAGCTTTCATCAAGCCTTAAACAATAATCCATATGTTCAAAAGGTGGTTGTGTTGCTGTACATAAAACAATTGTACAATTACATATATAAGCAAGAAATTTCATTGCCATATTAAATAATCTGATAAATTCATATGGAATAGACTGCACCTCGTCTATAATAATTACCGAATTTATAAGACCTCTCATTCTTCTTATTGAACTTATTTTTCCATCAAAAAGAGAATTTAAAAACTGCACCATTGATGTAGCTATAACATAAGAATTCCAATTTTCACTCATATATTTAATATTTTGTTCAGTAGCTAAACTTTCATTATAATTACAATAAAGCATATCTCCGAAATGTGGCAAAACAGAAGCATCATCAGGTAAAAAAGATTTTATTTCATTATAATTCTGTTCAAGTATTGAATTAAAAGGAGCAACATAAAAAATCCTGTTCTTATTAAATTTTTTAGCATGATGAATGGCATATCTTAGTGAGCTTATAGTCTTTCCACCACCTGTTGGAACAGTCATTCTTACGATATTTTCAGAATTTTCTGAATAAGCTAATGCCTTATCAGATATTTCTGCTCTTATCTTATTGAGTTCAGTATCTTTATTAAATAGCTTAATCTTTTCCTCAAAATAATCACAACACTTCTCCCATAGTTCTGCATCTCCATATAACTTAGGTCGTTCTATCCGATTAACAAATTCCGCAGTATCAGAATGGTCAGAATCAACCAATATTGAAAGTAACATTCTTATCAGCAAAGAGCAATTAAATAGCTTAATTCTTTTTGGAGATTCACCATCTTTTCTTTTATCTTCATCTTTACTGCAAAAATTCAGAAATTCATTAATTTCATTTTTAGCGTTGAGATAAAGCTCTTCAATTTCCTTTTCGCTTATAACCTCATCAAATGTAAGTTTTTTACATTCATTGTAATCGTAATTTGTATTATTTATTTTTGTAACAAAGCCATTTTCTTTGCCTGATTTAGGATAATCAAAATCAAACAAACCATGATGTGACATAATAACCGAAGAAATAATTTCAACAGTATAGTTATTTGTTTTATCAGAATCATTGTTCTTTATAAATTTTTCGTATATATATCTTCCGCCACAATTTGAATGTACAACCTTACCTTTGTTCCACTCACCACCTGAACCAACTGTCCTTTGATATTCATCACTGCGAGCAGTGTTTTTACCCATATCGTGTAAAATTGCTGCAAGATAATAAAGGCTTGGCATATTTATAAGCTCAGAGTCCCTTTTACCTTTTTCGGCTACACTTATGAGATGCTCTTTAACAGTTTGTAATCTTCCATCTTCTGTAAAATGTGCTGCATATTCCATATAATTTCCTCTAATCTTTGCTTATATTATTTGTTTTGAAAGGTATATATCAAATTTTATTTAATTCACAAATTTCAACAAAACATATGTAAATTTGATATAGTTATTATAGCATATAAGGAAATAATTGTAAACTATTTAATTAATTTTTGTTAAAACTATATAATATTATACAAAACTTTTTCTTTTCAAATCTTAGTCAGTTTTGTTTTCATAAACACTTATATGTTAATAACTTTTTGACATTAAAAAATTCCTCCTGATGTATATTCTAAATCAGAAGGGTTCTGTTTTCCTGATTTTACGGACTTGTCCATTTTTGTTGATTACTTTATTGTTTTTTTATTCAGAAAATATCGACAATATTATTATTTATATGTATAATATTATTATAATTTATAAATTCTATATTCTGAACGATAAAGGTACAAACTTAATATATAAGTAAATTTAAATAATAGGAGTAAGGAAAATGGAAAAGTATACTGAACAACTTGAAAATATAAAGTATGAAATTTCACCAGAAGATGATAACTATACAGAAGAACTACTTTCTGTCGCTAAATCTTTTCGTGATTTTGATGAAACTTTGGATACTTTTATAATTAATAAGGGATTTATCGGAGATATATTGAATATTGATGAAAAGGTTGAGTTTATTAAGGATAAATTTCAGAAAGCGGATATTTTACCCTTGCCAAGAAATATAAAGAAATGGTTTACAGAGAAAAAGAGAATTGAAAAAAGAAAAATTGCTTTTCAATTTTGTTTTGCTTTTAAACTTGATTTAAAGGAAAGCGAGGAATTTTTCAGAACAGTATGCTTACAGAGAGGTTTTGATTGCCATTATATTGAGGAAGCAATTTACTATTATGCGATTAGTAATGAATTGAGCTATGCTGAAACAATAGATTTGCTTGAAAAGGCACCAAGTGATATAAAGGGAAAAGTCGATTTTAATGATGAGGTGCTATTTACTGAGTCGATTATTAAAGAGATAAATAGGTTTAAATCTAAGGAAGAACTGATACAATTTTTTAATAATAATCTGGAACAGTTCGGATATAATAATGCAACAGCTTATAAATACATAATGAAAATATGGAATGAAATTAAAAAATCTAAGGGTTTAGCAGAAAGGGAAAAGGCTTTATTATTTCCTAATCTTATAAATAATGGTGATAAGACAGAATCAAAAAAGCGTTCTGTATGGGATATTTATCTTCAAATACTGGGATTGTATGATTTTGATTATGATAATTCTCCTTTATTTGTTCTTGATACTGATAGAACTTTAAAACCCATTTTGAAAAACAATGATTTATTGCACCCTTTGGCAGAAGATTCATTTCCAGACAGGCAAGGCTTGGAGGCTATACTAAGAGGAGAACATAAATCTAATGAGCTAGTACGCAAAACCATTATTTTGTTGGTCTTTTATGAATATTGGACAAAACGCTTATTAAAAAATAATGTTAAAGTTTATTGTGCTGATGATGACGACAATGAAAGATGCTATGCAGAAATAAACAGATACCTTATAGATGCAGGTTATCCTACCTTATATGCTGGAAATCCTTATGATTGGATTTTTCTCTTTGCTATGCAAGATGAATATCCAATGGAAACATTTCGCTATTTTATGAGAGAGCTTTATATAATAAAAGAAGATGAGTTGAGGGCTTCTTCTGATAGTGTGGCTTGCACTCAAAAAACCATTTGACGAAAAAAGCATTGTAAAATCTAAGTAGAAATATCAATGGAGATGTGAAACTATGGATACAAGAGTTGCATTAAAAGATAAAACAGAACTTAGATTTTATAATTCTTCAAATGGAGTTTGTGTATATACTATTCAAAAAGAGCTTGCAAGAGGGGCGGCTTGTATTGTATATGATGCCTCTTATGTAAATAATTCAGGAGTAAAAAAATCTGTTAGAATAAAGGAATGTTATCCTTTTGCTCTTGATATTGAAAGATGTGAAAATAATTTTCTATTTCCTAATGAAAGTGATAGGGATAGTTTTGAAAAACGCAAGGCTGAAATGTGCCATGCGTTTGATTTGGGAAATGAGCTATTTAGCACAAGTGGTTTGACGAATTTTACATCAAATACAGTGGATATTTATGAGCTTAATAACACCATTTATGTTGTTACTAACTATCAGGAGGGAGAAACTCTTTCGCATAGTAAGTTCATATCGCTTAAAGATTGTATTGCAGTTGTGAAAAGTACAGCTAAGGTGATTATGAAAGTTCATCGTAAAGGTTATCTATATTTAGACCTAAAACCAGACAATATCTTTTTGTTGACTGGAACGAAAGAAGTTGTACAATTATTTGACTTTGATTCTCTTGTGCCGATAACTGCATTTAAAAGTGGGGCAGAAGATTGTGAATATAAAATATCTCACACTAAAGGTTTTTCGGCTTTAGAATTACAAACTGGAAAGCTAAGGAAGGTTGGAAAGCATACAGATATATATGCAGTAGGTGCAATTCTATTTTATCTTGTATTCGGAACTATCCCGACAGCTTTAGATTGTGGGATATATGCTGAATATAGCTATGAACAATCAAAATATGCTGCAAAAACATTTCAGGATAAGATGTATTATGAATTGACGGACTTTTTTCATCATACATTAGCTAATTTTTATTTGGATAGATACCAAGATATGCAGCAAGTAATCAGAAAGCTTGAAGAAATAGAAAAGCTGGCTGATACAGCAATTCCATATATTCTCAATTATTATGCATCTTATACAAAAGCGATTATAGGCAGAGAGAAAGAACTTCAAAAACTTAATGAGTGGATTGAAAATACAGGACAAAGCCTGCTTTTTGTTACAGGAATGGGAGGCATTGGAAAAAGCTCCTTGATACAAAGTTATCTAGCGAATAATGCTCAGAAATTTGATACTGTGATTTCTTTGAAATTTTATCATTCCTTAAAGGAAACAATTGCTGATGATAGGCAGTTTGTTATCAATGCAGTAATGCAAAGCCCTCAGGAAGAACCAGATGAATATTTTATCAGAAAGTTGGCTATTGCCCGTAAATTAACACATAATCAAAAGGTTATCTTAATTATTGATAATTTTATTGGAGATAATTTCAGTGGTGTAGAAGAATTATTAAAGCTTGGCTGGAAAATTATCATCATTACCCGTAAGGACATACTTAAAGGCGAATACTTTTGCCTTAATATAGAAGCAATACAGAAAAAAAGTGATATGTATTCTATGTTTGAGAGTTACCTAAGACGAACTATTGAGCCTTATGAATATCCTATGATAGACTGTATTATAGAAAAGGTTCAAGGGCATACCTTAGTGCTTGAATTGATTGCCAAACAGATTGCAAATAGCTTTCTTTCTATATCAGAAGCTGAAAAATTGATGGAGAAAAATGGTTTTTCAGAAATTGCACCTGAAAAAGTACCATATACAAGAGATTTTATAGCTTATACCGATACGATAAAGAATATTATAGATACGCTATTTATTTCATCGCAAATAACAGAATATAAAAAATCTGTTCTAAAGGGAATATCATTTTTTGGTATAGAGGGAATAGAGGTAAAATTATTTGCTTCTGTATATGGGCTTAGAACAAAAGATGTGATAAATGAATTGACAACAGACGGCTGGATTTCCATAAATAATTATAAAATTGTAATGCATCCAGTTATTGCTGAGGCTGTTAAAGGTTGGAAAATTACTGACACATTCAGAAAAGCTTCAACTCATATTATGATAGAGCTAAAAAAGGTGCTAAAGGAAGACAAAAGAAAGGCTTTGCATTTGTGTGAAGAATTTTTGGAATGTTGTAAGAAAGATAAAGAACTTGCAAGTCAAAATCCATATAGGGAATTATTTTTTGAAGTATTATCTGCAATGCCTCGTTATAGGGAAAGCTATATACTCAATAATGCCATAGAGCTGATAAAAAATCGTGGCGATTTGAATGGCAAGGCAGTAATCAAATTATATGAGTTTATTTCTGAAATCTATGAGGAACAGCGTGATTTAGATAAAGCATATGAATGTATTATTAGTGCAGAAGATGTCATAAATGCATTTTCTGATGACCATATAAAAGGACAATATTACTATCTTTTAGTGGGTTATTATGATTATAAGCTTGATGGGTGGTATGATACAAGAAATAAAGAGGATGCAAAAGTATTGTCTTTGCTGATGAAAAATCTTGATAAGGCAATCAGGTATATGAAAAAATCTTATCATCAAGATGGAAAAAAGCTTCTTGCTGAGTATTTAAGATGTAAGGCAAATATACTGATAAGAAGTAATCCGAAAATGAAATTCAGAATTGATTGGTTGCTTAATAAAGTAGATGATATAATAAAAAAAGAAGCCTATGAATATACTGAGCTTGGTTGTGGCTACTATCTGACTTGTGCTTGGTATTATACTTATGTTGAGCCAAATGGAAAAATAGTTTCTAAGTATATTCATAAGGCTTATGAGATAGAAAGTGCGATTTGTGAAAATGACTTGGATTTCATTGATAATATAATTATTCCAAGTGCGAATATTTCACTTGAATCTGGACAAGAAAAGAAAGCGGAAAAATGTTTGCTTTTTGGAATAAAATTATGTGAGGAGAATGATGAGATTATTCCATTTATCCGAAAGAAAATGGAGCTATATACATATTTAGTAGATGTATACTACTTTACAGACAATAAAGAAAAATATTCTGAAACTATAAAAATAATAAAAAAGGCAAATGAGAAATATAAGGATATTGGCTTATTTACTGATATTAAAGAGCTATAAAAAACAAATAAATTCACAGCATTTAGAAGGATATTTCTAAGTGCTGTTTTTCTTTTGCAGTCACAAAACCAATTTCAAATATTCATATGTTAAAATAAAGGCGGTTAAAGTATTAATAGATAAAATTTTTAAAAATAAGGGGGTGTGTAAATTATGGGAAAATTTACGGTGCAGATGATTCATATTAAAAATCATATAAAGCAAGTTGTTTTATGAATATCTGTGCCAAATAAAGAACTAATTTCTATCATTACAAAATTATTTTAGGGGGAAAAGTCTATGTCAGAAAAAATTGAAGTAAAGAAAGCTGGTTTTAAAATGGATAAACGCTTGATTTCTTGTATAATTGCGTTAATCGGTTCGATAATGTTAATCGCAACATTATTTCTGCCCTTTGCATCAGCTACGGAAAAATATAGAGAGCAACTTGAAAAATTTCCTGATACAATGTATGCAGAAGAAATTGGAATGACAAACAAAGACGCTGTGAATATTTCATTATTTGAATTTGGTAAGATTTATTCTTCAACTGCTGCTGCACAAAATGCACAAGCTGTAAGTATTACCTGTGTGGTTATGATTTCTGCTTTTGCAATTTTTGCTTTATTGTCAGCGATTTTCTCATTATTGAAAAAACCGATAGCAATAATGATATTCAATGTTTTGTCTTTGGCAACATTTCTTTTATTAAAATGGGATTTTAATGACAGAGGTGTACTTCCAAGTAGCAGATATGACTGTGGAATGGCACAATATTTTTGTTACTTTGGAGTAGCTATAGTGTTTGTAGGTGCTATTATTATGTTATTAATAAAAATTAATCAAAATAAAAATTTAGAACAAATGGAGGAATCAAAATGAAAAAAATAGTATCACTTATCCTTATTGCAATGTTGGCATTATCATTGACAGCTTGCGGAGGAAAAAATTCCAATAGTCAATCATCTATATCAGATAAGAGTAGTTTCTCAAGCAGTGAAGCATCAAAGGAAGCTGAGAGCGGTTCAAATAGTACTGTTTCTGAGGAATCAAGCGAAATAGATGAATCGACATCAAACGAGAGTAGTTCAAATAGTATCGTTTCTGAAGAATCAAGCAAGGAAACAAAATCTGAAAGCAGTGCAGATAATGCTACATCTAAAGATTTAAGCAAAGAGTTTAAAGAATCTGTAAAAAAGGATATTAAAGACACGATTGAATCTCTTGAAAAAGACTATAAACAGCTGAAAGCAGATATTGATACATACGATAAATATTCTAAAAATGCTGATAAGATAAAAGCTTTCTATGATAATATTAATGAAACTCATAAAAGCTTGTGTATTAGAATGAGAGAGTATGCCTTAGATTATGCTGATAAAATTCTATCATCAAATACTTCTAATGATGAAAAATACGAAGAACTTGATAAGTTATATAAAATCATATATGATGACGGCGGTGAAAGCATTTATGATGGAGTATATGATGGAATATTAAGTGATATGTATAAGGATTTCTATGATGGCATTTTAGCAGATGCATATGATAGTGTTCCATACGCTGAATTATCAAAGCTACAAACACAGGAATATAAGTGGTGGTCAAACACTGGTTCAGATGTCTATAAGCAATGGTCAAGCTTTGGCTCCGATGTATACAAATTTTGGTCTGATTTAGGCAGCAAAGTTTGGAATGATGAAATTGATGAAACTAAAGAGATAATGTCTGATTTCAAGGCTGACATCAATGAATTAAAAGAAAAGAATTAATAGCAATATAAAAAATATTTCTATGAATTTTTGGACAATGCTTTCGTATTTATTGCGAAAGCATTGTTTTTTAATTTGGAAATTTATAATTTGTACTTCTAAAATTATATAGACAGTATAAAAAAGACTATCTAAGATAGAAAATTAAATTTTAAACAACAAGCTGATTTCGTTTTTCTGAAATGCTTTCCAAACATCAGCCAATAAGCTATAAATCATCTACTTCGATGAAGTATGCAGAAATAAAGCTTTCCAAAGGTGACTTTGTATAGGCTGGATATGATTTTGAAGGATTCTAAGCGGATATAGATAATATCGTTATCGGACTTACTAAAATCGTTACATTTGAGAAAGAGGATAGGATAAGCTTATTAGAGAAAAATGTCTTTTTGCAAAACTTGTTGTAAGACAAGGATTAGATGATAAGTAAATCAATAAGCATCTACATAAAAGTTTCTAAATTCAATTATAATTGTGTAAAATTCAACACATTATGATATTTTATGTATTGTTGAGTTATAATTCAATCATAAAATTTAAGAAAGAAGGATATTCTATGAAAAAAACAATCAAACAAACCTTAGCTATTGCAATGACAGCAGCAACACTCCTTGCAGTTCCCGTGGCATCTATGAGTGTTGCTGCAACAGACAATGCAACTACCTTACAAGCATCAAATTCGGACAATTATACCTTTGTAGAAAATCATTCTATCATTGATTGCACAAACCGTTATAAGATGGATGATGGAAGATTTAATTTTACAATTAAACTTCCAGCTGGCACAGATACATATGCTGTTACTCTTGAGGTTACAAGAAATGACCAAGGTGAAAAGCTATTCTCCGACCGTTTGATGTATTTTACAGGTGGAATTTGGAACACAAGCTTGAGATTAATAGATTCTTATGATGGTTCAGATTATTATGAACTTATAACAGATAAGTCTGTAAATGCTGGTGTAGGAATTAAGCTTTATATGAATTACGATGGTGCAAGCTATATGGCTACTAATAATGCAGATGGTTCTACTGTAGAGGGCAGAGGTTATTGGCTTAGTGCATAATAAACTCCTTAGATTGGTGATGACTTTGGTTATCACCAATTTTTTATATAATAAAACAAGCTTCTTGTTTAAAAGAACTTGTTTTAGCTGTGTATTTATTAAAACTATTTTACGACAGCAAGAAGCATTTTGAATTTTGTTACAGCCTTTACAGAGTGTGGTACACCACAAGGCATAACGACAGATTCGCCAGCTTTAAGAATATATTCCTTATTGTTTATAGTAATGCTTGCCTTACCCTCAAAAATATAGACCAAAGCATCACCTAAAGCAGTGTGTGTGCTTATGTCCGTATTTTCGTCAAAAGCCATAACTGTTATACCAATACCAGGTCTTTGTGCAAGGGTAAGGCTTGCTACTTTGCCACATTCATATGCAACTTTGTCTGCAAGTCTGATGATTTCAGATTTATCTATATTTTTAATAAGTTTTTCCATTGTTGTTCCTCCTAAAATAAAAATTCTACTTATATTATGCCATAAGTCTTCCTATAAAATACTGTTTTTTAAAAAAACTATTAAAAAAAGTGTTGACAAAATAATCCAGTAGTGCTATAATACAAAATATAGACGAAGGCGTCGGATTTATTTCCGACGCCTTTTTTATTTTCTAAAATTTATTTTGAGGAGAGATGTTTTATGAACAGCGGAAGTGTCAGCTTTATAATCATATGTTCCGCACTGGTTTTCCTGATGACCCCAGCACTCGCATTTTTCTATGGAGGTCTTGTAAGAAGAAAAAATGTCCTTAACACAATGTTTGCAACTATGTTTATTGCAGGTACGGCAATAGTTATGTGGATTTTGTTTGGTTACTCGCTTTCTTTCGGAAGTGATGTTGGTGGAGTTATCGGAGGCTTCGACTTCCTCGGTTTTAATAATGTAAGCATTTCAGAAAGCACAAGAGGACTTGAAATTCCTGACGCACTTTTCGCAGGTTTCCAAATGATGTTTGCGGTCATCACACCTGCTCTTATAACTGGTGCTATTGCGGGCAGAATGAAATTCAAGGCACTTGTTCCATTTATCTGCCTTTGGTCAATCGTTGTTTACTATCCGCTCGCACATATGGTATGGGGTGGCGGTTTCCTCGGAGCAGGAACTGACGGAGGACTTTTCGGTACAGGTCTTTACCTCGATTCCGTAGACTTTGCTGGTGGTAATGTTGTACATATCAGCTCAGGTATTACAGGTCTTGTTCTTGCAATTATTCTTGGCAAGAGAAGAGATTATGAGAGAAGTGCATATAAGCCACACAATATTCCATTCGTACTTCTTGGTGCGGCATTGCTTTGGTTCGGTTGGTTTGGCTTTAATGCAGGTAGCGCACTTGCGGCAAACGGCACGGCAGTTCACGCATTTATGACATCAGCAGTTTCTTCGGCAGCAGCTTTGATTTCTTGGATGTTTATTGATGTTGTTAAGACAGGCAAGCCAACACTCGTTGGCTGCTCAACAGGTCTTGTTGTAGGTTTGGTCGCAATTACACCAGGTGCAGGCTTTGTCCCAATGTGGTCAGCAATTCTTATCGGCTTGCTTGTAAGCCCTATCTGCTATTTCGGTGTACATCTCATAAAGAGAGTATTTAAAATTGATGATGCACTTGACGCATTTGGTTGCCACGGTATCGGTGGTATCTGGGGCGGTATTGCAACAGGTCTTTTCGGTGTTAAGGAGCTTGCTCCTGGAGTTTCATCTGGTGCAAAGTGGAATGGTCTTATCTACGGAGAAACTGGCTTGTTTTTTGCACAGATAGAAAGCATTTTAGTGACTGTTCTCGTAGCTGTTGTGGGTACACTTATTTGTGTAGGTATCGTAAGATTATTTACAAAGCTCCGTGTTTCAGAGATGGACGAAAGAGTTGGTATGGATATTACACAACATGGTGAAAGTGCATATCCGTCATTTAATGGTCTTGATTAATATATGAAAGGGTGAGTTTTCGTGAAGAAGATAGAAGCTATCGTTCGTCCTGAAAAGTATGAGGAAGTAAAGGACGCATTAGAGTCAATAGAAGTTCGAGGAATTACAGTATCTCAGGTTATGGGTTGTGGCCATCAGAAAGGTTCAACTGAGAATGTTCGTGGTGTTGATGTCAGCATAACAATGATACCAAAGATTAAGTTTGAGATTGTAGTTTCTACTGAAGAATGGGCAGAAAAAACCATAGATGTTATTCAAAAAACAGCTTGCACAGGACATATAGGTGATGGTAAAATCTTTGTTTATGATTTGGATAATGTAGTAAGGATTCGTACTAATGAACGAGGAATAAAAGCAATTTAATCTGATGTATAAAATATTGTAATTTACAGCAAAATAATGCAGTGGTTTAGAAGTTTATATTTCTGACCACTGCATTTTTGTTTTACCTTTTTTAAGACTATTAAAAGTTTCGCTCGAGTCTTTTCAAAGGTAGTCACCTACGGCAGAGCCTTTGGCCGCTCTCCGCAGAGAGCGAAACAGTTTATACTTCTCTGAGTGCAGGAGGGTAGAAAAACATTCCAGTGGAATGTTTTTCGTAGGGAACCATCGCAGGGGGTTTCCTAATAGAGTAGCACTGCTTATAAGACTTGGAATTGGTTTTGCAAGCAAAATATTGAGTTTGTTAATTAATTTATATTGTTGAAGTTGAAGTGAGTATCTATGCAATATTTTTATTATTGAGCAGAGTTGATTAAATAATTTTATATAGCTATTGGAAAGTAATGAAAAATGTGGTATAATAATTAAGATATATCGCAGTTTAAAGCGTTTTATCTATGCTTATGAAAAGTTTACTTTGTTGATTATTTTAATTCATATAAATATAAAAAAGAAAGGGCGTAATGAAAATAATGTCTGAAATAATTAGAGAGAAAATCGCTGATGGTGTATATTTTAATTTCATTCCCGATAACCGTTTCAAAACAATCCGTATAACTGCATCATTGTTTCTGCCAATAACAAAAGAAACAGCTTCCGCAAATGCTCTTGCGGCAAGCCTTATAACACGCTCTTGCAAGGCTTATCCTGATTTTACATCACTTGCTAAAAAGCTTGATGAACTTTACGGTGCAGCACTATATTCAACAGTAAGAAAGCTTGGTGAAATTCAAGAGCTTCGATTTACTGTTTCAGGTATTGACGATAAATATGCTCTTGACAGCGTTAAAATTTCTAAGGAACTTACAGAGCTCCTTTGTTCTGCATTGTTTGAGCCAAATATTCAAGAAAATGCTTTCCTTGGTAGCGAATTTGCTGGTGAACGCCGTCAGCTTATAGAGGAGCTTGATTCTGAATTTAATGAGAAGCGTCTTTATGCAGTAAAACGCTGCACAGAGATTATGTGCGAAAATGAGCCATTCTCTGTAAACAGAACTGGAACAAAAGAAAGTCTTCTGGATACTACAAGCGAACAGGCTTATAAGGCTTGGACTAATGCGATAGAATCCGCTAAGATTGAGCTTTATATGCTTGGTAATACAGAACCTCAGAATGCACTCAATGCCTTTAAACAGGTATTTGATGGAAAGAACCGTTCAATCGGTCTTTCAACAACTCTTGTTACAAAAGCTGATGAGGTTAAGAGAGTGACAGAGCGTCAGGAGGTTACACAATCTAAGCTCGTAATGGGTTTTAGAACTCCATATGCAGAACCTTATACAGATGTTGCAGTAGTAAAGCTTATGTGTGCTGTACTCGGTGGAACACCAAGCTCAAAGCTCTTTATGAATGTTCGTGAGAAGATGAGCCTTTGCTATTATTGTGCTGCAAGATATAATCCTAATAAGGGAATTATTATCATAGATAGTGGCGTTGAAAATGCTAATATAGAAAAGACTGAAACAGCTATTCTTGAACAGCTTAAATCTATGCAGGCAGGAGATATTACAGATGAAGAAATTGATGCAGCAAAGCTTGCACTCAAAAATGCCTATATAACATCTCTTGATAGCCTTGCATCAATTGAAAATTTCTATCTTTCACAGACCTTCAATCGTGAAACACTTACACCTGAAGAATCTGCCGAGAAGATTATGGCAGTAACCAAGGAACAGATTATAGAGGCAGCAAAGGCTGTTTCACTTGATACAATTTATGTTCTTACAAGCAACGAACAATAATAAAGGGGAGAAAGAGTTTGAATAAAATGGAAATTGTAGAAATAAAAAGCGAAAAGCTTAATGATAAATATTTTAAAATAAAGCATACATCAGGACTTACTATATATGTCAGCCCAAAGGAGGGTTATAAGTCTGCGTATGCGATATTCGGAACACACTTTGGTTCAGTAAATTCTCATTTTATCACAAATGGTGAAGAAGTTATTGTACCTGACGGAATTGCGCACTATCTTGAGCATAAGCTTTTTGAGAGCGAGGACGGCGACGCCTTCACAAAGTATGCAAAGACAGGTGCTAACGCTAACGCTTATACCTCATTTAATACAACTTGCTATCTGTTCTCTTGCACAGATAATTTTGATGAAAGCCTTAGAATTTTGCTTGATTTCGTTCGTGACCCTTATTTCACTAAGGAAACTGTTGCTAAGGAACAAGGCATTATTGGTCAGGAAATTAAGATGTATGACGATAGTCCGGACTGGAGAGTTATGATGAATCTTATATCTTCAATGTTCCAAAATCACCCTGTCAGAAAGGATATTGCAGGAACAGTCGAAACTATTGCTGAGATTACTCCTGAATTGCTCTATACTTGTTACAACAGCTACTATAATCTTAATAATATGGTTCTTTCTGTTGCGGGTAATGTTACACCTGAACAGGTTATTTCTATTGTAGATGAAATTCTTACAAAGCAAGATGAGCCTTTGGATACACAGTCAATTTTCCCTGATGAACCTTATGAAGTTGGTCAGGATTATGTTGAACAGAAATTATCTGTTGCTGTACCACTTTTCCAACTTGGTTTTAAAGAAGATGCAGGCGATAAACGCTTATCTTCTAAGGAAATTGCCGAAACAGATATTCTTTTGTCTGCTTTTGCAGGAGAGGCTTCACCACTTTATAAGCGACTTCTTGATGATGAGCTTATCAATCAAAGCTTTGGATATGAGTATTTCGAGGAAATGGGTTATCGTGCAGTAATTTTTGCAGCAGAAACTCGTTTTCCTGAGAGAGTTGCTGAGATTATCAAGCAAGCTGCCGAGGAACTTCATAAAAATGGTGTTCCGAAAGAGGAATTCGAGAGAGCTAAGAGAGCTATTTATGGTAAAAATATTGCCGCTCTTAATAGTCCTGAGAATACTGCAACTATTATGGCATCATTTGATTTTGCGGGCAGAGAACTTTATGAATATATGGATGCCATCGCAAATGCAAGTCTTGATGATATTAACGAAAGACTTAAATCACAGCTTGACTCAAACAATACGACACTTTCAGTAGTTAAATAATTATATAGCGAATAGACTTCCCTAAGACAATTAAAAGTTTCGCTTGAGCCTTTTCAAAGGCTCACAGGGTCGAGGGACGGAGTCCCTCGTGGGTTTTAAGGGCAAAGCCCTTAACATTCTTTGCCCCTAAATTGGCGGACTTTGTCCGCCAATTAACGCTTTTGGTAACTATTTTTCTGAAAAATAAATGCTGACCATAACTTCTAAATTAATAATTTTTCAAAGCCATTATATCAAGCATTATTTTCTGTACTTTTCTGCACCAAATTTATATACATCATTGCCAAAAGAATCAACAGCAACTACTGCTGGAAAATCCTCTATAACAAAACGATATATAGCCTCTGTACCTAAATCTTCATAGGCAAGAACTTCACTGCTCTTAATACTCCTTGAAATAAGAGCCGCCGCACCGCCTATTGCTGCAAAATAAATGCCCTTGTTTCTGATGATAGCGTCAATAACAGGCTGAGTTCTTGCACCCTTGCCTATCATGCCTTTCAAACCTAAATCAAGCAAAATAGGAGAATATTTATCCATACGATAGCTTGATGTAGGACCGGCAGGGCCTACTGCGTGACCAGGCTTTGCAGGTGCAGGGCCTACATAGTAGATAACCTCGCCTTTAATATCAACAGGAAGCTCCTTTCCCTCTTCTATAAGCTCATAAAGCCTTTTATGAGCGGCATCACGACCTGTAATAAGACTGCCTGAGATAAGAACGCTATCTCCTGCGTGAAGTTCTTTTATATCATCATCTGTAAGCGGAAGAGTTATTTTAATTTTTCCGTCATCTGTCTTTATAATCATATAACTGCCTCCTTATGTCTTGCAGCGTGACAACAGATATTAACCGCAACTGGCATACCTGCAATATGTGTTGGATATGTTTCAACATTAACACCTATTGCTGTTGTATTTCCACCAAGACCTGCTGGGCCAAAACCCATTTTATTTATTTCTTCTATGAGTTCGTCCTCAAGCTTTGCATAGCGTGGGTCTTCATTTTTAGTATTTATCGGTCTTAGAGTAGCTTTTTTGGCAAGCTGTGCCGCTTTCTCAAATGTTCCACCGATTCCAATTCCGACAACAATCGGTGGACATGGATTAGGACCTGCATATTTAACTGCATCAAGTATAAATTGCTTTACGCCCTCAATTCCAGCAGATGGTGTAAGCATCTTAATCTGAGACATATTCTCACTGCCAAAGCCCTTACAGCCAGCAAGAATTTTAATCTTATCTCCCTCAACAATATCAGTATAAATAATTGCAGGAGTATTATCTTTAGTATTGACTCTATCAAAAACAGGGTCAGTAACAACAGATTTTCTCAAATATCCACCAATATATGCTCTGCGGACACCCTCCTCAACAGCTTCTTTAAAATTGCCATCAATAACAACTCTTTCGCCATATTCAACAAAAAGAACAGCCATTCCTGTATCCTGACAGATAGGTATTTTCTCCTCCGCAGCAATTTTATTATTTTCTAAAAGTTGGGCTATAACAGCCTTTCCGACAGGCGATTCCTCATTTTTCTGTGCATTGCAAAGGGCCTCGCTTATATCATTGCCAATATTATAATTCAAGTCTTTAAAAAGCCTTTCTACTGTATCAGTAATTGTTTCCGCTTTAATAGTGCGTATCTCCATTTCTGAAGCTCCTAACATTTAATATTGTCTTAAAAACAGCTATTTATATATTATACAGCATATTTCAACAACTTTCAATGCTGAATAAAGCAAAAAATCGTTGATTAGATATATCTGCTATTTGTAAATTATGAATTTTCTGTGAATTTTTTCTTGACATGAGTTACTATTTATAATAGAATGAATATGTATTTTTATATAAAAAAGGAGGGTTGGATATGAATGAGGCTGATTTTCAAATCATAAATTCAAATAATGAAATAAGGTGGCTCGATGGTTCACCACTTTTTATTTGTTGTGCTAACTTATATAAGGAAAATGATTCTAATGAACTTTTTGCCAATATAAAGTTTATGAATATCCAGCCCGAAACTCTTAAATCAATTAAAATAGACATCATATGCTATGGCATAATAAGAAATGAAATTGCACGCATCGAAAACTATTCATTTGAAAATATTAATGCAAAAAGAAATGAGTGTTTCGGAGACGATACTTTAATTCCAATAGAAAATCCTGAAACTATGTCTATTGATATTATTCTTAATAGTGCTATTGATTCTGACGGAGAAGAATGGATTAACGAAAAAGCTCAGCATTTTAATGTTTCTATTAAACAAAATAATATATCCTCATATATGGGCAGATATTTTGAAAATTTAAGAAATTCATGGTCTAAAAAGGGACTTCCTCTCGATAAGCTGCTTTATGCACCACAAATAGGAAGTAATTATTGGCTTTGCGTTTGTGGTACATTCAACTGGTCGGTCGAAAGTTCTTGCTGTAAATGTGGCGCAGAACTTGAATGGCTACTTGAAAACACCGATGTATCAAGTATGAACCGCAATGAAAAACTTTTTAAACATCAAAATAACGAACAAGAAATTTCACCAGCTGAAACTCAAATTGATACTTCAAAAGAACAGGAAGCTTCTCTAAATATTCAGTCTAAACCAAAGAAAAGAAAGAAAGAAAAAAAGTCTGGATTCAGGTTTGGCAAAAGCAAAATAGCTGCATTTACAATCATACTTCTTTTTGCTGCTGCATTAACATTCTGTACCTACTATTTTTTGATTCCTGCAAGCAATTACTATCAGGCAACAGCATTAATAAATGAGGGAAAATATGACGAGGCAATAGATTCCCTAAGCAAATTAAATGGCTATAGTGACAGCAAACAAAAAATTCTTCATGCCAAGTATCTTAAAGCAAAAAATCTTTTTAATGATAAAAAGTATCTTGAAGCGGCTGATATTTTCCATCAGATAGATTATAGTGATTCCTCAGAAAAATACCTTGAGGCTATGTATAAATATGGTGAATTTCTGTATTCCAACGGAGATTATATTTCTGCTCTTAAAACACTTTCAGATTTATATGGTTATGAAGATTCTGAAAAGCTTGCAGAAAAGGTCGAAAATATCGTTATGAACAAAGCTGATGAATTTTATAATAAGGGTGAATATTCAGATGCCAGCCAACTTTTTATGCAGATATATGAAATAACAAAAAATACAGATGCTCTTGAAAAGGCAAATTCTGCAACATTAAGTCAGGCTAATTACTTATATGACACAAACAAATATGTAGAAGCCCTTAAGCTCTATGAATCATTATCTGGCTATGACCATGTAGATGTAACCCTAAAAAAGCTTGACGCCTTAAAAAAGATATTAAGTACATCAATTCATATTGGCGGAAGCTCATCAGTATGGGAAAATACAACTATGCAGTGTATAACCTGCCATTCACCAACACTTGTATATCAATTCATCTTAAATGCTAATGGAAAATTCACTTTCTATCGTTATTGCACTATGCATAATACAGAAGATGATTACGAAATCATCAAAGGTCAATATAAAATAGAAGATGATACAATTTATATTCTTAAACACAATGGTGGCTCGACTAAATGGGTTAAATTTGCTACGATTGAAAATCTTAGCTTTGACAATACTATTTCGAGCAAAAATGCCAGACTTGTTATAACGAATCCATTCGACAAAAACCACACCTCACTTTCCCTCTATGGAAATATAGTTGGAGAAAATCCATCTCCTATCTAAATTAAAACCTCTCATACCAGATTTAAATTTCTGATATGAGAGGTCTTTTAATATAAAATTATGTAAATTTAAACTATATCAGCCAAGCTTTTTGCCAGTTCATAAGCTTGCCTTTCACATTCAGTGGTATCCTTGATTTTATCTGTTTCTGCTATACTAACCTTTCCGAAAAGCTCAGTGTTTATAATTGTAAACATTCTCGAAAGCTGTTTTTCTATAATCTCAAAACCACTTCTATCATTACTTCCACAAGTAAGTAATAAAATTGCTTTTTTATGTTTTTTTATAGGTGGCTTAATACCAAGTGAAAACCTCTTTGAAAAATATCTTTGGCTTCTATCTATCAAAGCTTTCAGTGGTGCTGGCACAGATAAATTATATACAGGACTTGCAAAAACCAAAGCCTCTGCTTCGTTAAGAAGTGCATTATATTCATCTAAATCATCAAATACACATAAATCAGCGGTTTCACATTTTCCACAGTGTATACAAGGCTTAGGCATAAGCTTATAGCAATCTATAATCCTAACATCATATTCATTTTTTGCAGCACTTAAAAATGAATCAAGCAATTTTTTAGTATAACCATTTTTTCTTGGAGAGGAAAAAAGAACAAGCATAACTGGCTTGTTCTTTTTGTTATTATTTACGAGTGCTGTTTTCACAATATTCGCAGACAAGCATATCACCATATTCCTTAAATCTCTTAGGCAAATATGTTTCTTGATGAGTTATGCAATGCTCATTTGTACAGATAACATCTTTATAAGGACCATCATTTTTATATTTTTTTAGTACCTTTTTTTCGCCATTAAGCATTGTCATAAATAGAGCCATTCTTGCATACATTCCATAAACTGTCTGTTGAAAGTACTTAGCTCTTTCATCATCATCAACCTCATAATCTATCTCATCAACTCTTGGAAGTGGGTGAAGTATACGAAGGTCAGATTTACCTAAATCAAGTTTTTCCTTATCAAGTACAAAAACACCTTTTTGGCGTTCGTATTCTTCGTCATTTTCAAAGCGTTCTCTCTGTATTCTTGTCATATAGAGAACATCAAGTTCGCTCATAGCTTCTTTAAGACTTGTAATCTCTGTATATTCACAACCAGCATTATCCATAACATCTTTAATATATTGTGGCACTGTAAGCTCTGGAGTAGATATAAGCACAAATCTATTGCCTTTAAACCTGCTCATAGTTTTTATCAGGGAATGAACTGTTCTGCCATATTTCAAATCACCACAAAGACCAATGCAAAGATTATCAAGTCTGCCCTTTTCATTATATAGTGTTACAATATCAGCAAGAGTTTGTGTTGGGTGAAGATGACCACCATCACCAGCATTTATAATCGGTGCCGGAGAATACATTGCTGCCGCCTCAGCAGAACCCTCTACTGGGTGACGAATTGCGATAATATCAGCATATCCACCTATAACCGTAAGCGTATCTTTAAGCGTTTCACCCTTAGAAACAGAGGAATTCATTGGGTTATCGAAGCCTATAACATTACCACCAAGACGCATCATAGCAGTTGAAAATGACATTCTGGTTCTTGTTGAAGGTTCGTAGAAAAGAGTTGCAAGTATTTTTCCCTGACAAGCATTTGCATATTCCGACGGATTAGCTTTAATCTTATTGGCAAGGTCAATTATATCGAGAATCTCTTTAACAGAGAGATTCTCAAGGTCAATAAGGTTTTTAGATAACATAAAAATCAGTCCTTCCCTATTTTCACTATATTCTAACAGATTTCACCTGAAATATCAAGTATTCACAATAAAGCAAGACAATTAAATATTTAATAAATTTTATTTTAAATTAAACCAACTGCAACGAAGAAAATATATAAAAAGCCATTGAAATTTTTAATAAAATGATATATAAGCATCTAATTATTATAAAGGAATATATAAATTGATATTAAATAGTTTATGGTTAAACTTAATAAAATAATATTGAAAATAAGGAAATTATTTGGTATAATAATTTAAATATTGTGTGGAGGCTTAAATTATGGAATCATGCTCACAGTTATATATTCGTAAAATAATTGATTCAATTCTTAACAATATAAAGCAAAGACATAACAATATACTTTTTGTTAAATATTATAACACTCTTAATCTTCGAGAATCAGAACTAAGAGAAGTATTTGAAACACAAGACGATGACATTTGCTTTTTATATCATGAATTTTCTTCAAAATATATGCACAGTGTTTTTGAGCCTTTCCTCGACTGGATTATGGAGCTTTATCAGAAATTTTATAGTGATGTCGCAATAGATGAGTTTCTTGAAAAAGCTGATGTATATTTTCAGGCTCGTTCTGTAATAAAAAGTTATATCGAAACAGGCGAATGTCAGCGTGATGAAGATTTGATTTTCGCAGAATACGAATATGAAGCAAAGCGTTTTACTAAATCAGTCTATAACATTCTTGAATATGTTTCTAAGGAGCATACTCTTTTTATGCTTCTTAATAAATTACATTTTGCGGAACAATCCACTATAAAGCTCCTCATTGAACTTGTTAATCATAATAAAGAAAATATCGCCCTTCTTGCTAATTATAATGAAGTATATAATGTTCCAGAATATACAAAAAAAGATTGGGACACTATGATTGATTATATTGATAGCAACAATATGATTGTTGACTGGAGCTTACAAGATGGACACGCCTCAGAAAGTGAAAGAGTAGAGCTTTTTGACCCTATCCCGAAAGATATAAATCCTTATGTCAGACTTATCAACAATATGGTTTCATGTGTAATGATAGGTCAGGCAAATTATTATCTTGAGCAAATTCATAATAAATTTGAGATTGAGAAAATCACTATTCCTCTCAAGGATAAGCTTTCTTATTTAAAGCTTTATAGCATAGTCGCATTATGCCTTGATAATTCAACAACGGCACTTATGCTTTGTGATAATATAAATAATTCCATTAAAATGACAACAAGCCTTGAGGAAAGATTCAGTTGTTCATACATTTCAGCTTTAATACAATTAAGATATGGGCAAAAAGAAACTTCAAATAAATATATTCAAGAATGTTTCGACCTTTCTGATGAAATTGATGATGAAGAATATAAATTTAAGGCAAAGCTTTTAGATTATATTATCACCTCAAACTGCTGGAAGAATATTTATTCTTGGGATGTAAATCTTATTATAGATGAAAATTTCGCAAATGATGCAATCAAGTATAAATATTATAATCACCTTGCATATATCTATCTTTTTGGCACCTGCAATGATATTCTATACTTTGTAAATGGCACTGATGGAATTGAAAATGCGGAATACTTCAAGCGTGGTATGGCTCTTGCAAAAAAAATTAATAATGAATCTATTATGATAAAAGCATGGCAGAAAAATGTTATGATGGCATCTTCTTATGGCTATTTTTCATTAGTAGATTATTTTTATAAAAAAACTCTTGAAATTATAGAAGGTCAGAATAATAAATTTGAGGAATCCAATGTATATAATGGGCTTGGATATAATCGTATTGTTAGCGAAGAATACGATGTTGCCAATAAATATTTCAACAAGGCACTTGGTATTCTCTACAAACTCAATAATCCATATCGGATTTGCGAAACACTCTATAATATGGCAACTAATGCTATACTTGCACATGAATATTATACTGCTATTAATTATCTCACAATAGTTATTGAACTTCTTGACGCTCTTGATGAGCATCAAATGAGAATATGCAACCTCGGCAAGATTTACGGTTTTATGGTTCTATGTAATTACTATCTCGGAATAGAGTATAATGCTAATCTCTATTTCAGCAAGCTCGAAAGGTCAGTTTCTCATATGCTTGAAAAGCCTGTTGAATCAAGCTTTTATTTATGGGACGATGATATGTTCTTCTATTTTTTCACTGCGGGCTTAATTGCAAAAGATGATGATATTGAAAAAGCCCAAAAATATTTTGACAGGGCAAGAATTCATCTTTTCCGTTCAACAGGAAACTTATTCTTTTCATATTATCAATTTGCGATTGCACAATATGACCTTTATGAAATTCAGGGAAGACACAAGGAGGCTGTAGAGATATTAAACGATGCACTTGATTTTTGCGAAACACATAATTATCAATTCAAAGCAGAAATTCTTCGTGCAAAGCTTGAGGACAGAACATTGCCACATAAAAAATTTGACCTTAAGCTTGAAAGTGTAACTCAAAAACAACTTGAATTAATGTCTAAGCGTTGTAAAATTGAGCACGAACTAAGTAATAAGAATAAGGGTATCAATTTCCTTATTTCATGGCAAGATTTGCTCAATAAGGATTATTCTACTGATAAAGAACTTGTCAATAGTGCTATGAACAATATTCAGAATAGCTACAATATAGATTGTGCTTTGTTTATAGAAATAAAAAATAATTCTCCAAAAATTTCTTATAAAAGCAAAAGCATTAGTCTGACTGATAAAGATATTCAAACTATAACTAACTTCTTCTTAGATTATAGAAAAGAATTTATTACATCTCGTTTTGACAAAACTTTTGATGATTATGATTGTATTCTTAACATTTTCGGAAAAATAAATGTTGCATCATTGATGTGTATACCTATGTATATTAATGAAGTTCTAAAAGGCGTTATGATTTCTATTGTGAAAGTTCATGAGAATTTAACTTCTAATATCCACTTTTTTGGAAACACAGACCTTATTATATTTAAATTTGCGGCTATGCAAATTTTAGATGCTGTTGAACGCCTTAATGCTAAGATAGAAATTAAAGCCATAAATGCCAAGCTTCAGAAAAGCTCCGTTACTGACCTGCTCACAGGCTTGCTTAATCGTCAAGGCTTTGCGAAAAAGCTTGAAGACTTCTCAGATTATTCCACAAAACAAAATTTTGAGGAACAAGAAACAACCATTCTATATATCGACCTTGATAATTTCAAATACTGCAATGACACCTTCGGTCACGATATTGGCGACCTTATGCTTAAAAAGCTTTCTTCTCTATTTACCGAAATAGTTGGAGATAAAGGATATTGTGTTCGTTACGGCGGAGATGAATTTATAATAGTTCTTCCAGGTTCTTCTACGGAGTTTGGTATAAAAATTTCAAAGCAGATTTATAAAAAAATCGAGGAAAATGGATACTTTATAAATGACATTGCTAACGCATTAAAGCGACCTATTGAAATTGATGCACAGCACAGAATTTCCTGCTCTATTGGTATTTCAACATCACAAAAATATAATCAGGAATCAATTATGGAATGTCTAAAACACGCTGATTCAGCCCTTTATGATATAAAGAAAGGCACTAAGCACGATTTCAAGGTTTGGCAAAAGGTTCAAAAATAAATTAAAAATAAAACAACTCGGATTATAAACCATTCAGGTAAATAATTCGAGTTGTTATTTTTACTGTAATTTACTAAAAAATCAATCTACTAAATCTGGGTTGAAGCTTTCTTTCCATGGAAGTCCCCATTTGTTGAGTGCGTCCATAAATGGGTCTGGGTCGAATTCCTCTATGTTATATACGCCAGGCTTTTTCCACTTGCCTGTGAGAATCATAGCTGCACCTATCATTGCAGGAACGCCTGTTGTATAAGAAATAGCCTGTGAGCCTACTTCCTTATAGCACTCCTCATGGTCACAAACATTATAAAGATAATATGTTTTATCCTTGCCGTCTTTCTTACCTTGGAAGATACAGCCTATGTTTGTCTTGCCCTTTGTGCGTGGTCCTAAAGATGCTGGGTCTGGAAGAACAGCCTTTAAGAACTGAAGTGGAACAATTTGCTTGCCCTCAAATTCAATTGGCTCAATAGAGGTCATTCCAACATTCTCAAGGCACTTGAGATGTGTAAGATAGCTCTGTCCAAAGGTCATAAAGAAACGAATACGCTTAATGCCCTTGATATTAAGTGCAAGCGACTCTAATTCTTCGTGGTGGAGAAGATACATATCCTTCTCGCCTATCTCTGGGAAATTATAAACTCTCTTGATTTCCATAGGCTCTGTTTCTACCCACTTACCGTCCTCAATATAGCTTCCCTTTGCGGAAACCTCACGAATATTGATTTCAGGGTTAAAGTTTGTTGCAAACGGATAGCCGTGGTCGCCTGCGTTGCAATCGAGAATATCAATATAATTGATTTCATCAAACTGGTGCTTCTGTGCATAAGCGGAGAAAACACCTGTTACGCCTGGGTCAAAGCCACTGCCTAAGAGAGCAGTAATTCCTGCCTCCTTAAATTTCTCACGATATGCCCACTGCCACTTATACTCAAACTTTGCGGTATCGAGTGGTTCGTAGTTAGCTGTATCAACATAGTCTGTCTTTGTTTCAAGGCAAGCGTCCATAATTGTTAAATCCTGATATGGCAAAGCGACATTTATGACAATATCAGGCTTTTCTTTATTGATAAGAGCGACAAGCTCTGCAACATTATCTGCGTCAACCTGAGCAGTTGTAATTTTTGTTTTTCCACCATCAAGCTTTTCCTTGAGTGCGTCGCACTTAGATTTTGTACGGCTTGCTATACAAATTTCCTCAAAAACCTCTGAATTTTGGCAGCACTTATGAACTACTACGCTCGCAACACCGCCCGCACCAATTATCAATGCCTTTGACATTTTGATTACCCCCTAAATTTATCCTAAAGCTTCTAATACATAATTTGGCAAAGCAAAGCTACCCTTATGAAGCTCTGTATTATAGTATCTTGTCTTTAATCCACGCTTATTCCATGCATCTGCATCAAGGTCTTTTATCGGGTCGAACTTCTTTGAAGCAAAGCCAAACAGCCAATGACCTGACGGATAGGTTGGAATATGTGCCTGATATACCCTTACTATCGGGAAAAAGTCCGCTATCTTCTTATGAGCAAGACGCATAGCCCTTGCATAAACTGAATAATATGGGCTTTCGTGCTGGTTTACAAGAATACCGCTCTCATTGAGAGCCTTATAGCAGTTACCGTAAAATTCCTTTGTAAAAAGCCCCTCTCCAGGACCTACTGGGTCGGTGGAATCTACTATAATCAAATCATACTGATTTTCACAGCTACGAACATATCTCAAGCCGTCATCAATATGTATAGTAACCTTTTTGTCGAGAAGCTTGCCTGAAACATCTGGTAAATATTCAAGGCAGGCATCTACAACCATTTTATCTATTTCGACAAGGTCTATATGTTCTATATTATCATATTTTGTAAGCTCGGCGGTTACTCCGCCGTCACCTGCTCCGATAACAAGAACATTTTTAATATTCGGATTAACGGAAAGTGGAATATGTGTTATCATTTCGTGATATATAAATTCGTCCTTTTCGGTCAGCATAATTCTGTCATCAAGGATAAGAATTTTACCAAACTCGGGAGTAGAAAAAATTTCTATTCTCTGATAGTCTGATTCTGCCGCATAAATCTGCTTATCACAGCGAATCGAAAAACGGACATTATTCGTCTGTTCCTCTGTATACCAAAGCTCCAAAAAATCAACTCCTTAAAAAATATCTGCAAATAAATTATACCACACTTATTTGGAAATTAAATATTATATAAGTAAATTTTACTAAAACATTATCAAAAAATCATTTCAGAACATTCAGCTTTTCTGTATTCATATCTTCTGTGCCGAGAAGTGTTGCACCCTTTTTCTTGGCATAAAGAATATAATCGAGCGAATCTTTTGTTACCAGCTCACCTGGAGCAAGGATAGGTATTCCGGGCGGATAGCACATAACAAATTCCGCACAAACCTTGCCGACAGTTTCTTCTATTGGAAGCTGTACCTTTTCATTATAGAATGCGTCCTGCGGAGAACATACTACTATTGGCTTTATATATTCGTGGTCGAGCAAGCCTGCACTTGTCTTGGAATAAAGACGCTTAATCTCTGAAAGTGCTGCAACAAGTCTTTCAACCTCTAAGATTCTGTCACCGACAGAAATTATCGCAAGAATATTGCCAATATCGCCAAATTCAATCTGAATTTCATACTTGTCACGAAGTAAATCATAGACTTCTATTCCTGCTAAACCAATATCTCTTGTATGTATAGAAAGCTTTGTCGGGTCAAAATCGAAAACTGTATCTCCGTTAATAAGCTCACGGGAAAATGCGTAATATCCGCCGAGCTTATTTACTTCACTTCTGCCATAATTTGCAAGCATTGTTACATTTTCGAAAATCCTTTTGCCGTTAAGAGCGAGATTTCGGCGTGAAATATCGAGCGATGAGGTCAAAAGATATGAACCGCTTGTTGTTTGGGTGAGATTTATAATCTGGCGGACATAACCTGCATTCATACTTTCACCAAGCAAAAGTATTGAGCTTTGTGTAAGCGAACCGCCTGTTTTGTGCATACTTACAGCAGACATATCTGCTCCGACACGCATAGCCGCAAGGGGCATATAGTCGCCAAAATAGAAATGTGTTCCATGGGCTTCGTCAACAAGAACTTTCATTCCTGCCTTATGGGCAATCTTGACGATTTCACGAAGATTGGAACATACACCGTAATAGGTTGGGTTATTGACTATAACAGCCTTTGCGTCAGGATTTTCGTCAATGGCTCTCTGTACATCTTCAACAGCCATTCCAAGAGGTATTCCAAGCTGTGTATTAAGTCCTGGGTCAACATATACTGGAACAGCTCCGCAGACTATCAGGGCATTTATAGAGCTTCTATGAACATTTCTTGGCATTATAATCTTTTCGCCACGCTTACAGACACTCATAACCATAGCTTGTACTGCACTTGATGTTCCGTTCACCATAAAAAAGGCATGAGCTGCACCAAATGCCTCTGCTGCAAGCTCTTGTGCCTCTTTAATAACGCTTACTGGGTGACAAAGATTATCAAGTGGCTTCATAGAGTTGACATCTACACTCATACACTGCTTACCGAGGAAATTAGTCAGCTCACTATTGCCTTTTCCCTGCTTATGACCAGGGACATCGAATGAAACTATTCTATTTTCTTTGTATTCTAAAAGTGCTTCATAAAGTGGAGCGTCATTCTGTGAAAGACTCATTTCTGCTTACCTCAATCATAAACATTTGTACCGCTGAAAATCTCTATCATTTCCTTGCGGAGATTGTTTGAGATTTCAAGGCGTTCTTTCGGTGGAAGCTCATAAACATCAGTTTTGAATAGATAATTCTTAAGCTCAATTTCTTTAATGAGCATCTGAGTATGAAAAATATTAGATTGATATACATTAACATCAATGGCATCATATCTGCGGAGAGTTTCCTCTCGGATATAGTCCTGAATTGATGTCATCTTATGGTCAAGAAACAGCTTTTTGCCACTTTGGTCACGAGTAAAGCCACGAACTCTGTAATCTATCGTGATAATATCGGAATCAAAGCTATCAATAAGGAAATCGAGTGTATTAAGTGGGGAAATTGTTCCGCAGGTTGATACATCAATATCAACTCGGAATGTTGCAATAGCATTATCTGGGTGATATTCTGGATAAGTATGCACTGTAACATGGCTTTTATCAAGATGTGCCGCAATCTCTTCACGCCATCTGCCACAGTTACAAGATTCGTCTATCGTTTCAGGATAGCCTTTTTCAGAAATAAGCAAGGTTACACTCGCTCCTTGTGGGTCATAATCCTGCTTAGAGATATTAAGCACACTCGCTCCTATCATATCTGTAACATCACAAAGAATATTCGTTAAACGCTCAGAATTATACTGCTCGTCTATATACTTTATATAGTCTATTTGCTCACGCTGAGATTTAGCATAACAAACATCATAGATATTGAAGCTAAGAGTTTTTGTGAGGTTGTTAAAGCCATATAGCTTAAGCCTTTTTTCCAACCCTAACATCACGACCTTTCAGGCAAAATACATCAATTTACTATATCACAAAACCGAGCGGAAAGCAATGACTTCAGAAATAATTTATATAGTTTATACTACAGTGATTGCATAATAAAATATTCAGTCAGCAATAACTTAATGATTATGCACAAACATTTCGTATATTATTTAAAATGCTTATCTTGACAAGTAATACAAAAATGGTATATATTATATTTGTTGAAATTTTTTATTTTTTCGATAAAATCGGAAAAAATGAAATAAATGGAGGGATTTATAATGAAAAAGGTACCTTTTATCACTAAGGAACAGGCTGAGGAAATTGCAAAAAAATATCCTACTCCTTTCCATATATATGACGAAAAAGGCATCAGAGAAAACGCCAGAAGACTTTATGACGCTTTCTCTTGGAATAAAGGTTTTAAGGAGTTTTTCGCTGTAAAAGCTACTCCTAACCCTACAATTCTTAAAATCTTGAAGGAAGAGGGTTGCGGTACAGACTGTTCTTCCTACACGGAGCTTCTTATGAGCAAACGCTGTGGCTTTGATGGCTCAAATATTATGTTTAGCTCTAATGATACTCCAACAAGTGAGTTCAGATATGCTAACGAAATCGGTGCAACAATAAATCTTGACGATATTACTCATATTGACTTCGTTAAGCAAGCTTGTGGAAAAATTCCTGAAAGAATTTCCTGCCGATATAATCCGGGCGGAAAGTTCTCTATTGCTAATACTATTATGGACAACCCTGGCGATGCAAAATACGGTCTTACAAGACCACAGATGACAGAAGCTTTCAAAACTCTTAAAGAGCTTGGTGCCAAAGAATTTGGTATTCACGCATTCCTCGCAAGTAACACTGTTACAAATGAATATTATCCTATGCTCGCAAAAATCCTTTTCACAACTGCTATTGAGCTTGCTAAGGAAACAGGCGTTCATATCGGATTTATCAACCTCTCTGGTGGTGTCGGAATCCCTTATACACCAGATAAAGAGCCTAACGATATTTATGCTATTGGTGAGGGTGTTCGCAAGGCATATGAGGAAGTTCTTGTTCCTGCCGGAATGGGCGATGTAGCTATCTATACAGAGCTTGGACGCTTTATGCTTGCACCTTATGGACATCTTGTAACAAGAGCAATTCACGAAAAGCACACACATAAGGAATATATCGGCGTTGATGCTTGTGCTGTAAACCTTATGCGTCCTGCAATGTATGGTGCATATCATCATATTACAGTACTTGGCAAAGAGAATGAGCCTTGCGACCATATCTATGATATTACAGGTTCACTTTGCGAAAATAACGATAAATTTGCAATAGACAGAGCATTGCCTAAGATTGATATGGGTGATTTACTTGTTATACATGATACAGGTGCACACGGCTTCGCTATGGGATATAACTATAATGGTAAGCTTAAATCAGCTGAACTTCTTCTTCGTGAGGACGGCTCTGTACTTCAAATTCGTCGTGCAGAAACTCCTGACGACTATTTCGCAACACTTGAAGGATTTTGGGATAAAATTTAAAATTCTCTCCCCTTTAGATTTAAACGAGTTTTAAATTCATATCATTAATTAAACAAGACGGCACAGCAAGAGAACTAATCTCAAGCTGTGCCGTCTGCTTTATATGGGAATGTTAAATGTAAAAATATGCAAATTAATTTTCAGGCTCAACATAATTAGTATGATTACTACACTTACTTAATATTCTGTTAATCTCATCATACTGTTCATCAGTTATATTTACATAGACTGTTTGGCTTTGTGAACTCATAGAATATCCGTTTATTCTATCACCATCATATGAATATTCCAAGTTTACATTTGTAGATAATGAGCATTGAATAAGATTATCTTTTTCTACATCTACATCTTCTGATATGGCATTGATGATTATATTTGATATTTTGCGTAAATCTGAAATATACTTTTTATCAATGCCAGAATCAGTATAATTAACATTATATCTTTTAAGTGTTCCATCTACTGATGGATTCATCATAAGGTCTTCGTCACCAACATTATCATTGTAATATTCAAGTGTAAAATAGTTATCTTTATTCTTCAAATCTGAAAAATCCAGTCTGAAATATTCAGCACTACTTTCATTTTTCTTTACTGTATCTACTATATTATCTTTGATAAGTTTAGACATTGTTTTATCAAGGTACTTATTGTATGTCTTTGGAGTAATTTTAGCATCTATAAGATAATGCTGAGAAAAGCTATTCATACCAACATAACCTATTGTTACTATGCTTGTAGTATTATCTATATTATAATTATTATAAATATCATTATCTCTATAGCTTAGCATATTCTTATCTTCATTACTTGCTGAATTAAATTCTTCTTTATATATTTTCCAAAGTTCATTTAATTCATCTTTTGAAAAATCAATATTTGAAGTATCAATATTTATTGATTTTAATTCTTTATCCGTTGGTAAGCTATATATTGCATTCTCATATTCTTTATTTTTATGAATATATGAATCTAATGATAAATTCTCACTTCCACCAAGTTTATTTATATTGACATAAACTCTTCTCTTAATATCTCTGCCTGATGAGCAATAGAATATTACATCATAATAAATATAATTTTCACTATAGAATTTACTAAAATTATCTTCTTTAACTTTTTCTACAGTTTCTACCAATGATGATTGCATACACTTAATAAGTTCTTTATCATCAAATTTAATATTCTCGGTTTTATATTTATAATAGTTATCATTAATATATACAGTGTTTAAATAATTATTATCATATAAAATGCTAACTGATGAAATTTCTGATGGTTCTGGAATATCATTTAGTATAAAGTTTCTTTCACTTACACAGGCAATAATAAATATCGCATTAGCTAATATTGCAATGAGATAAAATGGTATAGAAATGAGAAGTTTTTTAGCACTCTTTGTTGTTATCAGCTCATACAAGAAATATGCAAGCAAAGAAACTAATATTCCTATAAGCCAAAACTCAGTATAAACTTTCAAACCACAAGCAAGGCTAAAGCTTATAAGTAAAAGTGGGATTGAGCCAATAAGTATTCTTACAACTGGCTGAACGCCCTTATATGCTGCACTTTTACCTGCTGATTCTGATTTTCTGAATTTATGAATGAAAAAGCCAATTACAAAATAGATTATTGCTAAGATTAAACTATACCATTGAGTTGAGGCGTTCAAAATAGGCGCTGTTTTCTCTATTAAAAATGAATTATTATATATAAATGGTGCGAAAATTATATTATTATAAATATCTGTCAAAGACATAAATGAAACATCTGTAATCTTAACTGATGTATTTATTGCTGTTGTATACAAGAGAATTATAACTCTTGGCAAGAACATTATTATAAGAGTTATAATAATATTTGTAAATATAGTCCCTGAAAGACCTTTTGCTAAGAGAGCGATTGAAGCTACCAACATAGCTAAGATTATTGAAGATATTATTGTCGGCCAGATAAACTCTATGTTTATTACGGTTTTTAATGAAAGTGCATAGATAGTAAACGAAAGAAGTGTACTTACAACTACTGTAACTATACTCCATATAAGTGCGGTAACGGTATATGTAAGATAAACACAGGTTTTACTTAATGGAATAGAATGATAAAAATCCGATGCTTTTCTTATATTCATAAAGTTAAAAAGCAAAAATATCATAACTATCGGCATTATATATTGTATTAAAAATATTGGCATTGAAAATGTAGCAATATCTATTGTAAAGTATGGTTGGGCTTTAAGTGTATCATAATCCATAGATGCATATGAAATAAGCCTTAACAACGGATAGCCACATGATGCTAAAACAGAAATTATCGCGAAACATATTCCCACAACCCTTGTCTGCTTGATTCCTTCGAGCATAAGTGCAGGACTGAAAAATTTATTTCTTTTCATTTTTCTCTTCCTCCTTTTCAAATACATCTTCAAATTTATATCCCATCTCGCCCATTTCAAAGATAAATACTTCTTCAAGTGAGAGCGGAAGTATATCAAGGATAATTGGTTTAAAGCCTGAAAGAATTTCTATAACCTTATCTTTATCACCACGAATAATAGAATTTGATACCACACCGGTTTTCTTAAAGTCGAGAACTTCTATTCCATTATCTGTGAATAGTTTTTTGTCGTAATCAATATTAAACGCAGCTTGAATCTTGAAAAGTGAAGTTTTGAGATTTTGAACATCACTTTCAAAAACAACTCCTCCCTTATGCAAAAGTGTAAGCTGGTCGCAGGTGTCCTCAAGCTCTCTCAAGCTATGGCTTGTGATAACGGCTGTTGCCTGACGCTCGCATATGTCATCAAAAATCAAGTTTTTGACAAGATTTCTCATAACTGGGTCTAAGCCATCAAAGGTTTCATCAAAGAACAGATACTTTGTCTGACAAGACAAGGCACAAATTATAGCAGCTTGTCTTTTCATACCCTTACTAAAGCTTGCAATCTTCTTTTTGGGGTCAAGTCCGAATTTATCTACAAGCATTTTATATCTTTCAAAACTGAAATTCGGATAGCAAGCATTATATAATTTAGCCATTTTATTTAATGTTGCCTGAGATATAAAATAAAGTTCGTCTGGAACAAAAACAAAATCACTTTTTGCTTCTTGATTTTCCCAAACTGGCTTTTCGTCTATGCTGATTTTACCCTCATCTGGCTTATAAATTCCTGTGATAAGCCTTAAAAATGTACTTTTACCAGCACCATTACTGCCAACAAGACCATAGATGCAGCCTTCTGAAATTTCACAATTCATATTTTTTAATGCAATAAAATCATCAAATTTTTTTGTTACATTTTCAACTTTAATCATTATGTTCCCCTCCATAAAATAATTTTACTTTATCAATAATTTCATCTATTGTCATACCTGAGAGTTTGAGTTTTTCTACAATAGCTTTTAATTCTGAGTTTGATGTTGACATAAGCTTTTGCACTACTTCCTTTGCATTACATGAAACATATCTTCCTACTCCTGGTACAGAATAAGTAATTCCCATTCTTTCAAGCTCATTATATGCCTTTTGAACTGTATTAGGATTTGTACCACATTCTCGTGAAAGATTTCTGACAGATGGAATCATTTCATCTGATTTTAAAACTTCAGTAATAACTAAGTTTTGTATCTGTTCAACGATTTGTTCATAGATAGGTTTATGACTCATCTTATCTACAACAACTAACTTTTCGTACATATTTACTCCTCCTTTTCTGTAAAATAGGTGTATTAACTATGTTAGTACAGTTATACAACATAAACCCATTTTTGTCAATAGCTAAATGAAAGCTTTTTAATAATTATATATAGTGATTGCATCTACTCATATGTATATTTATAAGTGATTTTGCAAATTGCAGACAAAATATTATAAAATTCGACATTATTATAGTATAATACATACAAGGAGGTATATTATACTATGGTAAAAAGAATTACTGTAATATTTTTAATCTCATTGCTTTTAATATATCCTCTTAACAATCTTTTAAATACCTCTGCAAAGTCCAACAATGAAAACTATATCTTAAGAGGCTTTTCATATGGTTTCTATAAAATTATAAATAACAGAAAGGCTACCTGCACTTCTATTACAAGTCAAGGTGAAGAAACTACCATATTTTGCAAAAGCGATTACGAAATCTCTAAGACTGTAACATCTCTATCATATCTTTACATACTTGTTAATTCTGAAGAATATAACACAATATTTACAATTTTAAGAAATGGCTCTGTTGACACATCATATATTCCTGAGAATAATATTATCCCATCAAGCTTTACTGCAAATGACGATTACATATTTTTTATAAGCAATGACGAAAGCTATACTATTTCTATCAAAAGGAATACCCTCGAAACCACTACAAGCTTCTTTTCAGAAAAGGTAAAAAAGCTATTTTGCTATAATGAAAAAGTTTATGCCATTACCGCAAGCTCTTTATATCGCCTTGATAATCCAAATATTCCAATTAAATGCGATATTCCATCTTTTAATGATTTAGAACCTGTTTTCTATGACAATATTTTCATAGATGCAAATGGCAAGGTCTATTCTTTTAGTTTTGACAATGGTTTTAAATACATAAAAACACTTAATTACAAAAAAGTGTTTATACTTAATGATATTTATTATGGAGTAAGTGGAAATCATATAAATAAGTTATCTGAAAATAGCTCAATAACAAGCAGATATAGCTTTTCGGAAAATATTGATGACATTGCTGTGAATGGAAATAAAATTGCCCTGCTTAGTTCTGAAAATGTAAAACTTATTACTGAAAAGGATTTTAAACCAATAGAAAATTCAAGCACAGAAAGCTCTAATCCAATATCAAAACCAAGTTTTGATGGCTTTACCGACTATGAAAATGATGACAATTACATAATAGTTCCACAAGGTACAACTATCGCTATACTACTTAAGAAGCATATAAATTCTGCAAAAAATTCAAGTCTTATATTTTATGACAATAAAAAGAGAAAAATATCTTCTGGCAATCTTGGAACAGGGTTTTCACTTGAATATTACGAAAATTCCTTTTTGAAATATAAATATACAATTATAGTTATGGGAGATATAACTGGAGAAGGCTCTGTCAACACTTATGATAAGAGAAAACTTACAGATTATCTGCTTGGAAAACTTGAATTAACCTCTGCACAAAAATATGCAGCTAATTTAGACGCAAACAACTTAATAGATTCTATTGATTTATTACTACTCAATCGCCTTATATTACAATAAATTGCACAAGGTTTATATTAAAATCTTGTGCAATTATTTTTTATTCAATTTATTTTTTAATTATAGGTATTGACAAGTTGATTTCTGAGCATTATAATATAACTAACATATGAACAATTGCTCATATGTTTAAAGAATAGATTAGGAGTGTGTTCCCCTATGGATAATAACGAATTAAATAAAAACTTTGAGGAATGTGTTTCTTGCAACGATAAGGATACTTGCGAAGAAGTTTGTATTCATACTGATGCTGTTGTAAGAGCAAAAAATAATACACCTGACCTCGATATTCTTTTCTCTCTTGCAGAACTTTTTAAAATGTTCGGTGATACTACAAGAATCAGAATTATGTGTGCTTTATTTGAAAATGAACTTTGCGTATGTGATATTGCCGAAGTCCTTGGTATGGGACAATCAGCCGTTTCACATCAGTTAAGATTACTAAGAACTGCTAATCTTGTAAAGGTAAGGCGTGATGGTAAATCATCTTTCTATTCACTTGATGATGAGCACATACAGAAAATTTATGAACTTGGTTTAGACCATATTTTAGAAAAAAGAAAGGGAACTTGATTATGAGTACAATAACAAGAAAATATACCCTTGAAGGTCTGGATTGTGCAAACTGTGCTATGAAAATTGAGGATGCTATTACAAAAATTGATGGTATTGAGAATGTTTCTGTTGTTTTTGCAACAAAAACACTTTCCCTTAAAAGTGGTCTTGATGAACATGAGCTTTTCGACACATTAAAAAAAACAATAGATTCCGTTGAAGATGGCGTTACTCTCATAGAAAAAACTAAAGCTCATAACGAACATCACCATGAAGACGGTAAACATTGCGGTTGTGGTCATGAACACCACCACGAACACCATGAGCATGAACATCATCACGAAGATGGCGAACATTGCTGTTGTGAGCAAGAATATCACCACGAACATCATAATCATAGCCATTCTCATAACAAAACAAGAAAATATACTTTACAAGACCTCGATTGTGCTAATTGTGCTATGAAAATCGAGGAGGCTATCGCAGGACTTAATGGCGTTAATAATGTTATTGTTACATTCGCAACAAAAACTCTTGCACTTGAAAGCAATCTTAATGAAAAGGAACTTTTTGATACTCTCCAAAAGACAATAGATTCTGTTGAAGATGGTGTTACTCTTATTGAGCAGAAAGCCACTAAAGAAAACCAGTTGGAGAAAAAAGCTTTTAACAAGGATAAACTGATACTCATTGAAACAGGTATTGCTATCGCTTTAACGGCAATAGGCTTGGCAGTTTCTTCTTTTGTTTCACCCGAATGGATTGGTAAAATTATAATTGCTGTTGGTGTATGCTTCTCTGGATATAGAGTAGTCATTAAAGGTCTAAAAACACTCTGTAAGTTAAAGCTTGACGAAAATGTACTTATGATGATTGCTGTTGTTGCTTCATGTGTACTTGGCGAGTTTTTCGAGGCTGCCGCTGTTACAATCCTTTTCAATATCGGTGAATATATCGAAGATAAGGCTGTCAGCAAGTCAAGAAAAGGTATCGAAGCACTTTCTATGATTCGCCCTGATAAAGCACATTTACTTAAATCTGATGGAACTATCCTTACAGTAGATGCTGAAGAAATTCAACCTGATGATATAATTATTGTAAACCCATATGAGCGTATTCCTCTTGACGGTATCATAATTGATGGCGAAAGCTCTCTCGATACTTCTGCTCTCACTGGAGAAAGCATTCCAAGAAATATTGCAAAAAATTCAGATGTTATGTCTGGTATGATGAACCTTGAGGGTGTTCTTACTATAAAGGTAACAAATTCTTGTGAGGACTCCGCAGCATCTCGTATTCTTAAACTTGTTGAGGAAAGCGCCACTCAAAAGGGCAATTCTGAAAAATTCATAAGCCGTTTTGCAAAGGTATATACTCCGATAGTATTTTTAATGGCATTAGTTCTTGCCGTAGTTCCTCCGCTTATCGGCTTAGGTGACTTCACAACATTTATAAATCGTGCATTAGTATTCCTTGTTGCATCTTGCCCTTGCGCATTGGTTATCAGCGTTCCGCTTGGTTTTTACTCTGGAATAGGCTCTGCATCTAAAAACGGTGTTCTTATAAAGGGTGGTAAATTTATAGAAGCAGTTTCTAAGGCTAATACTGTTGCTTTTGATAAAACCGGTACACTCACAAAGGGTGAACTTGCTGTTGCTAATGTTAAGCTTCTTGGCAAAATGTCTAAAGATGAAGTTCTTGCTATTGCGGCTTCTGCTGAGGAATATTCCTCTCACCCATCGGCTCTTGCTATTAAAAGAGCTGCTGAAAAGCTTCATAAGGTTTCACTTACTGACCACAAAGAAATTGCTGGCAAGGGCGTTTCTGCACAATATAATGGCAAGGCTATTCTCTGCGGAAACAAAAAGCTCTTTAATGATAATAATCTAAAAAGTGGCATAATATATCTCTCTGTCGATGGAAAAATCGTTGGTGAAATCGAAACAAGTGATGAAATTCGTGAAGACACAAAAGAAACCCTTAACAAGCTCAAGGCTTTAGGCATTGAACATATAGTAATGCTTACAGGTGACGGCGAAATTGCTGCAAAGAAAATTGCTGATGAATGTGGTCTTAATGAATTTAAACATTCGCTTATGCCTGAAGAAAAGGCAAGCACTGTTAAAGAGCTTCAAAAGGACGGAAAGGTCATCTTCGTTGGCGATGGAATAAATGATGCTCCTGTGCTTGCTGCTGCAGACTGCGGCTTCGCTATGGGACTTGGCAGTGATGCCGCTATTGAATCAGCTGATGCTGTTCTCACAAACGGAACCTTGGCAAAATTGCCTACTGCAATTAAAATAAGCAGAAGTGCTATGAAAACAGTTCGCTTTAATATTGCTTTTGCACTTGCACTTAAAGCTATTGTTCTTATACTTGCTGCGTTTGGATATGCACCTATGTGGATTGCCGTTATAGCTGATACTGGACTTTCAGTTCTTACTGTTCTCAATGCTGCAAGACTTCTTAAAAAGAAATATTAAGTTAATTTCAAAATTTAACAATAATTCAAAAGGACAGCACCGTTATTAGTGCTGTCCTTTTTCTCACCTCCAATAGTAGCCTTACAGATTAAAAGGGAATAAAACACATTTCTGTGTCTAAAATCTAAAGGCACTATGTAGAATTAAGATAAATATGTATAAAGTTGACAATCAATATTATTTGCTTGAATTGAACTGAAAAATGTTGATTTTTGTTTTAGTTTGTGATACAATACTTTTGTGGACGCAAGTCAAGTGTATACATATTTATAAATTATAGGATACGAGAGATTAAAATTTACATTTTAAAGCAGTTGAACTTTAAAGTTATGATTATGATTTCTTCGGGAATATAGGGAGATTCATTCAACCGACTGCATCTTCAACTACTTCTTTAAGGTGTATAAGCTCTAAATTATTTTTATTGCATAATTCTACAAGCTTCTTTGCCCTTTCCTTCTCAAGAAATACATCTGAGATATAAATAAGAATAATATTTGTCGATTTAAGGCAAACAGCTATTCCATAAGCAACATAGCTTCCAAATTCACAATTTTGCAAATTCTCCTTAATAACCTTATATATATACATTTTAATCTCCCTTTTCAGCTTTATTCGCTGTCCTATGACTTTATTATATCATTAAAAATTATTTTTGATTGTTGCTTGTGAAATAAACACAATTCGCATTGAATCAAGCATTACTTGACTAAATATATCATTTATAAATAAGAAAGGATTTTAATTATATGAATATTGCAATATGTGATGATAATCTTTTAGATAGAGAACTGATTGTAGATTTACTTGAATGTTATTTCTTTAATAAATCTATTTCTTATAGCATAGACCAATATGAAAATGGTGATAACCTTATCTATGAAATTGAAGATGGACACCCTTACGATATAATAATTCTTGATATCTTTATGGGAAAGCTTCTGGGAATTGAAGTAGCTAAAAATCTTAGAAAGCTTAAATTTAATGGAGAAATCATTTTCTTGACAGCAAGTTCTGACTTTGCTGTCGATAGCTATGATGTAAATGCTGGAGGATATATACTAAAACCTATTTCATATAACAAGCTAAAAAAAGTTATTGACAAAATAACTCTAAAGCTTGGAACAAACAGCTATTGCGTAAGGCAAAGAAGTAATTTCTTGCTTATTCCATATAATGAAATTGTTTATATAGAAAGCAATAACTCAAAATGTATTCTACACAGAAATAATGGTGAAAAATATAATATCTATAAAAAGCTTAATGAAATTGAATCGGAACTCAATGATTCTCGCTTTTTAAGAAGTCATCAAAGCTATCTCGTTAATATGGATTATATAATTGAGGCTGGAAATCAATTTCAACTCTCTACGGGAGATGTTGTTCTTATCAGACAACGACATGTTAAAGAAATTCGTAATCAATATCTTAAATATAACGAAAAACATAATACTCATATGACTTCAATTTCTAATTGATAAACTTAATTATCTTAAAATAATACTATAAATCTATATGATAAAGGAGAATAGTTATGATTTTAGAAAATTTTTATGCTAAAATCGGCGGAAATTATAATGAGGTTTTAGAAAGATTATTAAGCGAAAAACGCATAACAAGCTTTGTAATACGCTTTTTAGATGATAATAGTTTTGAAACGCTATGTCAATATCTTGATAATAAGGATTATGATTCTGCGTTTAATTCGGCTCACAATCTAAAAGGATTAGCACAAAATCTTGGATTTACGAAATTAGCGAAATCTTCAGAAAAATTAAGCAATGCTCTGCGTTCTGATAATCAAGATGTTTTAATGACATCTCATACTCTTATCAATGATGTAATAGCTGACTATAAAGAGGTTAAAGCTGCTATAAAAAAATTAAAGAAACAATTAAAATAATTTTTCTTTTAATTAACAATCCTGATGAAATAGTAAATAAGAAAAATGGAGGTGATATAGGATTTATGTTTGTTTCTATTACGGTAGAAAAATATAATGATATAGTTTGTTTTCATAACTCTGTAAGTGAGTCTTATTTTAAGATTATTATGAAAATAACGTAAAAATATGCAATAGGACTATCAATATCCTATTGCATATTTTTTATTATTCGAGTTTTGTAAACTGTTTTTTAAAAAATTATACGAACAAAAAATACTATGACATACTAAATCCACATTGCTTCTATGGTAATCCAAAATATAGGCATAGGAAGCACTATAGACTCGTCTTAGATGGTATAAACTATCATAAGGTAACCTCCAATAAAATACCATCATCAGAGTAAAAACAAGCCTTGAGGATTTGTTTTTGGTATAATTTTTTTCTTTCTAAAATAAAAAAATCCGCCTGACATTTATACCTGTCATGCGGATTTTTTGAGGTGATTTGGAAATGTATATTTTCCAAGAAAAAAGCCCTTACCTATTGGTAAAGGACTTTTACTATGGTCGAGGTGACAGGACTTGAACCTGCGGCATCTTGGTCCCAAATTTTTACAAATAATATCAATTGAAATATGAAGATATATATTCGCAAAATGCACTAATGGAAATATCCATTTTAGATTGCTCAAGATGCGTATATATTGATAGTGTTGTTGATACATCTGAATGCCCTAATAGTCTTTGTGCAGATAAAACATCTACACCAGAACAATACAGCATTGTGGCATATGTATGCCGAAACATATGGGGAGTTATTTTATCTACTCTCTTTTTTATTCCTTTCGGATTATAAATGCTCTGCTGTGATTGTTGTAATGTTGCATAGTGATGGCTTAAAACATTATTAAAAGATTCCCATAATCTTTTCCAAGATGATGGTGTGTGCATATCTTCATCAATATCACTACAAACAAATCTTGATTTTGATTGGATTTTGTACTTTTTAAGTTCTTCTAATAATTCTTTTGGTATCGGAATAACTCGTGATTTACCGTTCTTTGTTCCACTTTTGATACTATATTTATTAGAAGATACTCGTTCTACTGATTTAATTACAGATAATATAGATTCTGAAAAATCTATATCAGTCCATTGTAAAGGGATTACCTCTCCTGAGCGTAAACCACAAAAAGTCATTATAATCGCAGCTATTCTTGCTCGATGAGGTGTATTAACAATCCAATGTATTTCATTATCAGTTAATGCCCGACGAGTATTTTTAGGTGCATTTTTAGGAATTTTGACTTTCAATGCAGGATTACGGTCATAATCAGAGTTGTCAGAAGCATACTCAAATATATTAACTGCTGTATTTTTGACTTCTTTAAGTAACTTCTTTGAAGACGGTCGATGTGTTTTAGGATTTTCGATTGCCAGCTTTGAAATGAGTTCATCTATATGCATTGGTTTAATTCTGTTGATTGAAATATCTCCAAAGAAATTAGTTAAATAATTCACTTGGCTATTCACAGCAGTTTGATAAGCTTTTGAAATTCCTACGATTTTGCGAGTTTTCCATTTATTTGCCCACTCGCTAAATGACGAGTTTTCGTCTAAAATTATTAGTTCCATATTTAAAACCTACTTTCTGTTGCAACGAAAATGATTATAAAGATTTTTCGATTAGCTGTCAATATTTATAAAATATTTCTATTCTATAAATATTTATATTAAACAAGTTGAACAAAAAGTATTTATTTTTAGGTTATAAGTATTGAATATCAAGCCGATTACATTTAGTAGTCGGCTTTTTATTATATAAAAAATTATTGCGATTAAGGAGAATGCGACTATGAAAACAAAGAAACCAATTATCATTGCTATTGCAAATCAAAAAGGTGGAGTAGCAAAAACAACAACCGCCATCAACATCGGTGTCGGGCTTGTTATGCACAATAAAAAGGTGCTGCTTATTGATACCGATAATCAAAGTCACCTCAGCCGTTGGCTTGGTTATACTCAAGATGGGAAACCAACTATTTCAGAACTTATTTGGCAGACAGTTTCAAAGAACAAGCAGCTTATTTCAGAAGCTATCAGACATTCTGATGTTGAAAATATAGATTATATTCCATCAAACTTTATGCTTGCAGGCATAATATCAATCTTAGGCACAGACAGTGACAGCACCGGTGTGTTCTCAAGACTGTTCGCCAATGAAGCCTTTAAAGATTATGACTATATAATCATTGATTGTCCTCCAACACTCGATTTGCTTGTATCAAATGCACTGAAAGCGTGTGACAAGGTGCTTATACCTGTGCAGTCTGATTACTGGGCATATGAAGGTGTAGACCAGTTACTTGCAACATTACAGCGTGTAAAGCAGACAACTAATGTTGAAAAATTTGTGCTTGGTATGTTGGTTACAATGTTTAATAATCGCACAAACTCCGCAAAGGCTATCGTAGAGGCTTTAAAAGATAGTTATGGCAACTTTGTATTTGACACTGCAATCTCATATCGAGATGAAGTCAAAGTTGCATCAATCACTCACAAGAGCCTTGTCGGAAGAAAAAGCAGTGTAACAGGTCAACAATATATGGCAGTAGTCGATGAAATTATAAGCAAGGAGGATAACATCAATGGCTAAACAAAAGCTAAATATACAAAAGCAAGGATTTCCAAGTGTTTCGGACGCATACAATGATATTCTTGGTATAAAAAGCGATGGTATAAAAAGCGATAACCAATATGTAAATCTTCCACTTTCCTTGCTTGAGGAAATAGACAATCAGCCATTTCCAATAAATGAATCAAAAATAGAACAAATAGCTGACAGCATTGAAAATGTTGGTGTTATCGAACCTATTATAGTCGTTAAAGACGGCGAAAAATACAAAATTTTGTCGGGCAGACATCGTTTCAGAGCTTGCAAAAAGCTCGGTAAAGATGATATTCCTTGCTATATAAAAAATGTACAAGCTGATGATGATATTGCGAGATATATCATTATTGCAACTAATACGGACCGTAATAATGAATATAAACCGAGCGTATATGCAAAAGCTTATGCAGAGCAGCTGTCGTTAATGAAAAAACTTGGTAAAAAATCGACTGTATCTGCAATAGCGGAGCAGAACGGTCTGAGCCGTAAACAGATATATCGCTATATAAGGCTTACAAATCTCATTCCGGAAATGCAAGGCTTAATTGATGATGGAATTATAAGTATTGAAACAGCAGTTGAATTTTCTTTTCTTTCGATAGAAAAACAATCCTCACTATATAACTACATAGGTAGTTTTGAAAAATCTTATATATCAAGTTTGCTGAACTTATCAGCTGCTAAGTACATTCGAGAATTAGATTTAAGCGACGATGAATTTAATGAAAATATTCAAGATATTATAAATGGTAAGTTTGATAAATCTAACGAGAAAATTACTTCCGAAACTGAACAGATATATCCAGATGAATCCGAAGTAGATAATTCTGATGAAGATACTATTCAGGATATAGAAGTTGAAAAGACGGAAGTTCCTACAACAAATGAAATAAGCGTCTCTGAAAAAAACTTTGAAACTGAAATAACAGATAATTATGAAGATAATGTTTCTAACGAAACAGATATAGAAACCCAGCTTGAATGTAAAGACGAAGTTGCTGTACAAAATGAGCATAGAGCTATTGATATTACAGCAGATATGTTCAAAAGAAGTCCAGAGGAAATAAATGATATGTGTGATTCTGGAATGTTCAACGAAATTATAGAGGGCTATATTCTTCTTGCCTGTGATGAAGCCGGAATTAAACTTGATATGCAACTAAGCCGATTGTTTGATATGTATTCGGCACAAGATGCACGAGATAGATATATGAGGTAATAATTATGGAATATTTCTGGATTTCTTTTATATTACAAATAATTATACTTCCCTTGGCATTATCAAAATCAGCTGTTAATCTTAATATATTAAATACAACTTTATGTATGTTAATCACAGGAATACTTGTTATTGTTTCATCATTAAGTGTAGGTGCTTCTTCACTTCTTGAACTTTTTTCTTTAGTATTTTGTTTCTTAGGAACATTGAATGAAGTTGATAATATGCGTTTTGGAAATATAAAAAAAGCAAGACTTCATATATTGCTTTGGATTTTAATTGGAATCATAATTTTAAACATTATAGCTTTTTTTGTATAATACTTTGAAGTCCATTATAAAAAGATTTATCATATTTTTCCTGAATATTTGCGGTTATATATTCATTTCGGCTAAGAACACGTTGTATATAGTCAAACTTTATTGCTCTCTTTAATTCATTTTGTTTTATTAGAAGAATAATAAAAGCACCAGATAAAATTATCGATGAAAATAATATTCCAATGTTATTTTGAATAATGAGTTCTACCACCAATATAACTGATAAAAGTAAAATAATAAACACTATAGTCCAAATCATCATCCAATTATTTAATTTTATTCCAAAATAACTAACATTACCTAATTTTATGTTTATATTTTCAAAACAATTTATATCCTTTGATATATCTTTATTTTTCCTTATGAATTTCTTGTATGTTTTATTTTTACCTTCTTCTTTATTCAAACAATCGGCAATTTTAGCATTACAGATAATCATAGCTTGACGGGTAGCGTTAAATTTTTCGCTATCTTGTATGCTATTGCGGTTTAATAATTTAAAAGCTAATGTATCCAAATCATTACTTAATCTAATTATTTTGTTTATATACTTAGATTCTTTAAGAAATTCTAAGTCCTGTATCAACTTAATTCGTCTTTGATTCAATTCAATTACATCTCGAATATTCTCCAAGGAAAAAATATAATTGTACTCAATATCTGATAGCTCTGAAATATTCAAGCTTATCACCCTTTCTATTTTGATAATATTATTGTATCAAAAGTCACCAAATAAATAAACACAAATCCGTTCTGATATTCAGGACGGATTTTTAATTATTTCGATTATGGAGGTTGCGAAAAATGACAAAATCAAGAACATCAAATTCATCAGTTTGCAGAGTACATAAGAATGCAAACTATACTGTAATGAGTAATTATCATCTACAATCCCGTAATTTATCATTAAAGGCTATCGGACTGCTTAGTAAGGTATTTTCTTTGCCTGATGACTGGGATTATTCTATTGCCGGATTAACACACATATGCAAGGAAAACGAAACGGCTATTAAGTCTGCTCTTAACGAGCTGAAAGAATGGGGATATTTAACCGTTACAAAGCTTATGCCAAGTGAAACAAAAAGCGGACGCATTGAATATGTATATGACTTCTACGAGTATTCAAAAAAGGACACAGCTTCTGGTAAAAGTTCATCGACACCAAAAGTACATAAGGAAAAACAAGATATAGAAAACCTACCTCTTGAAACAACTGAAATTACCCCCATAAAACAAGAAGTAGAAAAACAAGAGGTAGAAAATCTACCCCTTGAAATTCTACCTGTAGAATTTCAACCGATAGAAAATCAAGGACAAATAAATACTAATAAACAAAGTACTAAAAAACAAAACACTAATTATCTTATCAATCAATCTCTTACTGACGATGAGATTGATGAGATGAAATGTGAAATAAAAAATCGCATTGGGTACAAACGGCTTATCAGCAACTATGGCAATATTGTCGATGGCATTGTTGACATTATGCTTGATGTGTATTCTTCTTCTGGTACAGTGCAGATATGCAATCAAGCAAAACCTATCAAGCTTGTACAGCGTGTATTTGACAAACTTGATGATGTGACAGTTGAGTATGTACTTGATTGCTTCAAGTCAACCAGCTCAAGAAATCAAATTAGAAATATCAAAAAATACTTACTGGCAGCCTTATACAACGCTCCAATGACCGCCGGCGCATATTATAGTGCCGAGGTTAATTACGATTATGGAGGTGCAGAAAATGACGATTACAGATATAGTGATTGAGTCTGAAGAAACAATTACTATAAAAGTACAAGAAATGTATGGAATGAGTATAAATTATGTTAATTAAATTACTGATTGTTATCTTTGGTATTGTTTTAATTATATTAGTACACGACTACTACGAAAATCGAAAAAGTTCAAAATTAAGATATGTGTCATACTTGCTTCTGAAAATAGTGTATATATATTATATAATATACTATTTTTTTGAATTTGTTATATATACGTTACATGATATATTTTTAAAATCAAATATAAGTACTATAATGCCAATCAATCCTATAATAATTTTATGTTCTAACATTTTATTTTATATAATTAATATACTTATTTTTACTATACTTACTATAATTCATTTTAATAAGAGTAACAAATCGAAACAATTATAAAATATTTAAAGCAGTTTTAAAAATCAGGACCGCTTTTCAATTATTGGAGGTACAGAAAATGACAATTACAGATATAGTAATTGAAACTGAAGAAGTACAAAATGCTAAACCCCAAAGAAGATTAGCTAAAGCTCGTATTGTCATTGATGGAAGCTTGAAAATCAATGATATACAGATTCTCAAAAACAATAAGCGAATGTTTGTTGAGTTTCCTTGCCCTCAAGGAAATTCCTCGAATCCATACATTATTCCTCTCAACCGTAACATAAGAGCTTACATTGAGAGAGAAATCATTGGAAAATATCTGAGCGAAAGACAAAAAGGTAATATGTAAATGAATTGGATTATTTTGTTTATTGCTGGAATACTAACTATTCTAACTTTACTTTTAGATGCAATACAAATTTCAATTTGGATAGTTTTGGGAGCTATGTTTGTAATAACAATATTGGGGATAAATTTTATAAAAGCAAACTATTACGATTATGATTGTGGTTATGACTTTTCAATAACACCTTTATTAATTTTAATATCTTTAGAGATGGTACTTATATCAACATATATGGCAACAAAATACAACAATATAGAAATTGAAAATATTTTAACACATATGTGGATATGTTGGTGTATTGCAACATTCCTTCTTGCTATAAGCAACTGTAAGAGGATATGTACATTTAACAGAGGAATTATATTTATATTAGCTATATCAACTTATATTTTCTTTGTAATACCTGATATTAACCAATTATCACATTTATTAAGCTAAAAGGAGAAATATGAATGTCTAAAAAGCGTGAATTTTTATGGTGGTTCTTAGGTTGTTTAATTACAATTCTGTTATGTTACATCTTAAATACAATTTTATTTGGTTCAGCGGATTTTGTTGGCATAACTATATCTGCTTGTACATACACCATTGTTTCCTTATCTTTTAGAAGATGCCGTCGAGTGATAAATGATAAATCAAGACACATATGCGGTAATCCATTTGAAAAGCACTGCGAATATCTGCATTATACTGGCAGTAAAAACGAGGGAATTTATGGCAAACAATTAGAGAAAGAGTGCCTTTATTGTACTGCTGGTAAGGAAATAAAAAAAATAGCTAAAATATCATCATGGTATGGAGTTACACCAAGATGGTGTATTAAATTAAAGCATAAAAAATATTAAGGAGGAAAGCCTGATGTTTTTTATTATAGTAGCTATAAGTTTAATTGTCCTCATTTTTTGTTTTACTAAATACATGAAAAATTGGTGGAATGACGATGACAACATAATTATTGAGTTAGTTGGTATTGCTGCTTTTCTTGTTCTTTTTATATCAGTGTTTATTTTAGGTATTAATTACTCAAACATATTCGACACTGTAAGTACAGATACAAAACAGTATGATATTGTGGAGTTTAATAAATCAACACTGATTAACAACTCAAACGAAAGCTATATAATCACTTATAAAACAAAAGACAATAATGAATTTAAGATTAGTGCTGATAACGATACAAGTATTGTTATTGATAATGACAATCCAACCAAAGTAACTGTAAATGAAGAATTGAAATATAGTGATTGGTTTTTTGCTCATAAAAAAACTGTAACCTATACTTTCCAATAACTAAAATAAATTATAACAACAGGAGAAACAGAAATGAAATATAATTTCAAGAAAATAATAACGGTCTTTATAAGTTGTGCATTGCTTATAACTTTTGCTGGGTGTGGTGAAAGTTGGGAGAGAACAAAAAAAGATTGGGATTCCAATTATAATGGTGGTCTTAAAAGAAGTATTTCAGTTTACAGCTATGATGGCAATCTTTTAAAAACATATGAGGGTAAATGTGACATTGAAGAAAATGATTCAAACAAGGTTCTATTTGATATAGATGGCAAACGAGTAATTATTTACAATGCTGTTGTTATTGCAGAAGAGATTATTGAGGATAAATAGCAGGACATATAACCAGTGTTACAGTTTCAATCGAGAGGGGTGTTTCAGTGATGATATAGGGAACATGACATCATTATATTCTGTATAAGACTGAATCAATTTATTATATCTTGATAAGGCAATTATTATTGCAAAATAAAATTAAATCCAATAAATATAATCTAAAAGGAGAACGAAAAATGAAAAATGAAATTAAAATCAGGGTACAAGAATTAAGAAAGGCAAGAAATATAACGCAGGTACAGCTTGCAAAAACACTTTGTGTTTCAAAACAAAGTGTGTCAAATTGGGAAAATAATAATATTCTCCCTTCTATCGAAATGCTTGTAAGAATCGCTAAGTATTTTTCGGTCAGTACAGATTATCTGCTTTGTTTGGACGATAGAAAATATGTAGAAACTACAAATCTCGACGAAAAACAAATAGCTCACTTCCAACAGCTTATGGATGATGTAGCGAAAAATAATATTTAAGAATGGAGCTGACTATATGAGTGCGGAATACTACGACAGCAGATTTCGAAAAAGTCTTTTAGAACTGCTTTCAAGTTGCAGGAAAATGTTCCAACAGATAGAGCTGTCCTCAACAGATAAAGATTATAATTTTTTCATAACAGATACAATTAAAAAGGTTGACGAGGCTTATAAAATTGTAAGCCCATCACCTTTTGATTTTCTATCTGAAAAAAAACTTGAGAAACTGCAATCAGATGAATTCTTAAAACAGAAAGCTGATGAACTTGACAAAAAACTTAAAAGTGTAAGAAGAGATGTTGCTGATGAGTTGCGTGAAAAAATCGAAAAGGAAATGTTGCAACAATATAAAGAAAAGCTAACCGAAGAAATTCAAGAACAAGTTATCAAGGATTATCGAAAACTGCTTACAGAAGAAATCAGAGCTGAGCTTACTCCTATAATCAAAGAAGAATGCAAGCAAGAGCGTAAACTTAAAAAAGCTCGCAAAAGAGCTAAAACGCTTGAGCTTATACAAAATGAAATTTTAAGTATTGTGCCAGAAGCTCAATCTAAGACTTCAAATGATAACTTAAATGAAAAAATTCCTCCGAAAAATATTGAAAACGATACTGACGAAGATGAGTTCGATGTTACTCCAGAGCTGGATATAGATAACATCGAATAAGGAAAGGAAAATATAATATGTTAAACAAAGTAATGTTACAGGGCAGACTAACAGACTACCCTGAACTAAAGCATACAAAATCAAACAAAGCTGTTGTTGATTTTTCCTTAGCAGTTGAAGAAAACCGAGCCGTCAATGGAGAAAGAAATTCAAATTTCTTTCGATGTGAAGCTTGGGGAAGTACCGCAGAATTTATCTGTAAATACTTTGAAAAGGGGCAGCAAATTATTGTTGATGGTAGGCTCTCATCAAATACATATACTGACAAGGATAATATAAAACGCACAAATATATTCATAGTAGTTGAGGGTGTGAATTTTTGCGGAGCTAAAAGTTCAGAAGCTCAACAAAAAGAATTTGAAAATTCTTTTGATACTGATATGGATGTAATAAGTTAAAAATTTATTGAAAGGGAAAGATGATATGAGTAGATATGATGATAAAATAAAAAGTAATTTGGAGAAGATAGCAAAGCTGCAAGATGAGATTGAAAAAAGAAAAGCTAAGATTATTAACTTGCAGACTGAAAACAAACAGCTTCAAGCAGAAAAGGATAACGAATTTAGCCAAACTCTTCTCAAGAAACTTGCAGAACTTGGAATAAATTCTCCAGAAGACAGAGTAGCACTTATGAGCAAACTTGAAGATTTTGCACTGGAACAGGAAATTGCAAAATCCGAAATAAAGACTCAAAATGAAAATTCTTCGTCTTCTCCTGATTCAGAAACTTCACAGAAAACTGAAAAGTTTTCAACAACTGCTCAATCAAAAGAAGATTAAAATCGTGAAATTGCCAAAATGACACTCTTACTATTTTTTTCATTTTTACAGTTTCGGAATTTGGAACAAATTTCAGAAATCTGTAAATTTGGTGAGCGAAAGCGATTTTAAAATTTTGCAAAATGCAAAATTTAGGGTTTTAGGGTTATCCCCTAACAAGCGATTTTGTGTACCAAGTGGTACACAAAATCTCTGCTTGCGACCTTGAATTTTGCAAGCAAAATTCAATCTGTTTTTCTGCGGAAAAACAGACCGCCGGAGGCGGGGTCCGTTTCTGTTTCGTCCACCTTTTTAAAGGTGGCAGAGTTCAAGGGACGGCGTTCCTTGTTGTTCGCAGGGCGAACATTTCTTTCGAAATATCGAAACCGCTATAAAAGGAGTTGAAAATATATGTCTGAAGAAAAGAAAAATTGTCAGTTACATTTTAGGCTCACTTCATCAGAATTAAAAAAATTACAGAAAAACGCTAAACAAGCACATATGAGTATTTCAAGCTATATCATTCATTTATCAGAAAACAAAAAAATAATCGTTTCTGAAAACATTCCTCGACTTCTTGTGGAGGTAACTCGTATTGGCACGAACATAAATCAGATTGCACATATTGGCAATTCACAGAAATATGTCAACAAACAGCAGCTTGACGAAATCGCAAATTTGCTTGAAGATGTAAAATCAATAATGCAAAAAATTCTATCTGAAATATATAATGAAGATGAACATACATTCAGAAGTCTGGAAAAAAAGATAGATAAACTTCTGGAAAAGGTTGATAAAGATGGCAATCTGTAAAGAGGTAGAAAAGAAAATCAAATCTCATCAATATGTTTACGATTCGATTGCCTATGCCCTATCGCCTGAAAATAGTGACGGTGATGAAAAATGTTTTCAAGCAACTTGTTTAAATTGTGATAACAATGGAGCAGATAGCTTATCTGAACAATTCTATGCTGTTAGAAAAATGTTTGATAAAGACAATAAAATTTTAACACATCATTATGTGCAAAGCTTTTCTCCAAATGAAAAAATCACTCCTGAGCTTGCACATAGAATTGGTGTAGAGCTTGCTCAAAAAATTGCTCCGGGATTTCAAGTTATTGTTTCAACTCATATTGATAAAGACCATATACATAATCACTTTTTAATCAATTCTGTAAATATTGATACGGGAATGAAATGGAAAGCTGATAAAGCTACAAGAAAGAATATGCGTAAAGTTAGCGATACAATTTGTAAACAATACGGACTAAGCACTATAAAAAACGAATCTGGACTGAGTGGTATTGACCAAGCGACCCAAAAACTTGCAGAACAGGGTAAGTCTTGGAAAGTAGAATTATGCATGGCTCTTGATGAAGCAACTCAGATATGCAACAGCAAAAAAGAATTTATTGAGTTTATGAAACACAAGAATTTCATTATAACCCGATATGAAAAAGATATAACCTTTCAAAAAGTTGGAGAGAAAAAGAAAATCAGAGTTAGCAGACTTGCAAGAGAATTTGGAGATTGCTATACAAAAGAAAATCTTGAAAAGCTGATGGGATTTTATCATTTACCTAAGAAATCAGAGATTTCTAAACCATCCGAAAAGAAAAAAGTTCAAACAAATTTCAAAAGCGAATTTGAAAAATATGAGCAAAATTATTTCAGAAAAAATCCGCCGCCTGCAAAGGTTAAGGAAGTGAAAATTTTGCAGAGAATGATTAAAAATTCTCGTAATCCTCTTTTAATGTTGCTCTTTATTATTATGATGCTGCTTATAAGACAAAGGAAGCAACGAAACAGGCTCGATAGAAAATACAGTTTGCTTCATATATATAGCAGGCAAGCGAAATATAAAGTAAAGAAAATCTCGTTAGAGGAAAAACTTGATAAGATAGAAAAAATACAAACCACTGCCGGAAACATACCTTATAAAAATCTTATCGAATCACAAGGCGAAAATTATCGTGTCAGGCTTGCTCTTTCTGCCGTACCAAAACTTTATGCTTATCCGTTTTTCTTTTCCGCAAAACTGTATAAATATGCTCTTGTTACTATTAAAGAAAAAGACAAGAAGCTATTACAGACCGCACTTGAGGTCGAGGATATACAAGTTTTAGAAAAACATAATAAGCACTACACTCCGTTGAATGATTATTATGAGTTAAAAGCACGAGCTGAAAAATTTGGAGTCAAAGTAGAATTTTTGAATATTCAAAAGGAGCAGTTAAACAAACTTGATGATGAAAAGGATAGATTTGTTGCCATTGAAACAAAAGACGGAAAAATTCGTTTAGCATTTCTTCCGCAAAATAAAAATTATATCTTGCATACTCTTTATCCTGAAAAGTATAAAGATAGTAATTTATTTTCTGTTGTAAGAAATTCAAAAGTTAATACCAGACTTCGCAATGAAGTATTGCTTGCCGGTCAAAAAATGCGTTATCGTGTTTTGACAAAGTCACAAGTTGAACAACTTGCAGCAAGTGGCAATGACGAACTTTTTGCAGTTTTTAATAAAAATGCAAAAGGTGAAAGCTTAGGCGAAAACTATCAAATTGCATTTAAGGAGAGTGACGAACAAAAAATTGATGAAGCATTAAGCAGAAAAAATAAAAGAAAATTATAACAATAAACATCCGAAAAATTTCCCTGTGAAATGTTGACTTTTACACTTTAAAGTGATAAAATCTTAATTAGAGGAGGATTCAAGTGGCGATAAAATATCGTGAAGCAGTAGACTTGAGAATGTCTACAAAACAAGAGCTTACCTCATCATCAGAAAATTGGTTAAAATTTTTGAGGACGGCTTCGAACACTTACAAATATAATTTTTCTGACCAGTTGCTTATATTTGCACAGTTCCCTAATGCAAAAGCTGTTGCGGTATTCGATGTATGGTCGAAAACATTTGGAAGAAAAATTCGTGAAGGTGAAAAAGGCATAGGCTTAATTGATGACCAGAGAGAATATCCGAGAATTAAATATGTTTTCGATGTTTCTCAAAGTTCTCCTACGCAACCTAAAAAACAGCAGCCGTATATATGGGGGCTTACAGAGGAAAATTATCAAGAGGTTGCTTTTCTTCTTTCTTCTGATAAAAACAAGTCTATTGAAAATGCCTTATCAGATACAGTAGAAGATACTGTTAATGAAATGATTGATGATTATGTCAATAATTTACTTAACGAAGATAACACCATTGAGCCTGAAAAATTCCGTCAGCTTGTTTGCAATAGTGTCAAATATATGGCGTTGCAACGCTGTGGTCTTGATACATCTTCCTATATTGATAACGATATATTTAGTAGCTTGATTAAAACTATTGAGAGGAGAAATCAGAATGAGCGAAACAATGCCCAAAACAAAAATGATAGACGGGGTGGAACATCTTCTGTGCGAGGCGAATATGACATATTATCCGATGACAACAGAGGACAAGACAACTGGTCTAAGCTACACACTCGACCCAGAAACATTCCTATATATCCCAGCTCTGAGCGTGGAGGAAGATACGAGGGACGTAGGTCGCTGGGGTCGACTTCGTCACAAATATCTCAGGGAAAACAAGAGAATAATATTAATGGAGCTAATCGACACATACCAATTGACAGACCACTTGATAGAGGTCAACGAAGCAGCGGAGAAACAAATGGAACAGCTCGAAGCGGAGATGATGGAATCAGAGGGAGTAACAGAGGAACTCAAAGCAACAGACCAAATGAAGTGGGTACAGATGATGAACTCAATCAACCTAAGAGCAGAGGAAATAGTTCTGAACAATCTGATATACGCATAACACAAGAAAATACGGTAACGAAAACGGCAGAGGATAATTCCCCTGCCGTTTTTTCATTTGAACAGATAGGCTTTTTTGATTTTAAAGTATCAGAACAGCAAAGCGAAATTGACAACTTTGTCAATGCTGTATTGATGAAAGGCACTGGAACTGAGGACGGCAAATTCAGGGTAAATGACTTTTTCTTAGAAAATCATACAGAAAAAGAAAAAATTGATTTTCTTAAAGAGGAATTTGGTTGGTGTGGTCGCTACACTGCAAACGAAAGTCTTGAATCTCAACCAAGCAAGGGATTGACACTTACTCATACAGATAAGAAAAACCCTAAAAACAACTTAAACATTCATCTCTCTTGGCAAGAAGTAGCTGAACATTTAGATAGTATGATTTCAGCCGAAACATATATTACAGAAAAGGATATTGCCGAAAGACAAAGACACGCTTTATATGTCCTTAAAAACTATTCCAGTGATAATCCTAACGATGTTTATGCTATACAAAAGGCAAAAGAAATTCTTGACAGTTATAATATTGACTACAATGATATTATTTCACCTGAATTGTCTGAAAAATCAATTATTGATAGTTCTGTAGATTACTCAAAAGATTTATTTTTCTTGAATGAGAATAGTGAAATAGTAACTCTTTTACAATATAATCCCGACTCAAACTCAGGAGGTCAATTCGTATCAACAAATGTGCGTTATAGTCAAATACAAGAAGCTGCACAAAAGTTTGAAAACTCGGCGGAAGATTTTTTTGATTATATTGTTTCTGTTGGTCAACAATATATATCAGATATTGGAACAGATTTGTATGAAGCTGATTTAAGAAAATATACAAGCAACACTCATAATTTCGAAGGATTTACACCTGAAATAATGACGCAGCTTGTTAGTATTACGAAAACGAAAAATGATGAACTTTATAAATCTGATACACATCCAACAATTACTTGTGAATGGAGCGAAAGCTCTGCATTTGAAGATGGCAGAATATATACTGTTGCCGAATTTGACAGCATAATGAAGCAAGCCGATGATGATTGGGTTAAGCAAAGGCAGTATGAACTTGATACTTACGGCAATGATATGGATAAAATCTATGAAGCATATGAAAAAGGTGAAATCAGTGGTGTACATCAAGGATATGCTAAGACAAAATTCAATGTAAATATGCCCGATGGAACAATTCATACATTCAGACAAGACATTGGCGATGGTTACGGAGGAGTTATCGATTTTCTAAAACAGTATCCTCAATATTCCGAAGCTGTTAGAATGCTTGAAGCGGATATATATCTTGAAAATCATAGTGATGAGCTATTGAAGCCTACGCTTGCTTTCGATGAAGAAATTGCAATAACAGATGAGTTTTTCAATTTTGAAAAAGCATGGCATAATGTTGATTCTGGTATACCAGAAATTGCTGAAAGATATAGAGATGGCGAAGATATAAGCATTAACCTTGCAAAGTATTTTATAAATCATTATGTAAATTTAAATAATTTCAATGATTATGGAAAATTTGAGATTCATTCTGATGATAACGAGGTGACAATTCAAAATGGAGAGATTTCTAAAAGTTACTCTTGGAATGAGTTAGGTGAAAATTATCTCAGCTATCTGAAAGATACCTTTATCAGCATACAAACCGAACGAGTTTCGGAATATCCTGAAACAAAAGATGAAGTAGAAAAACTTATTACAAGTGTTAAAGCAGAACAAAAGTCAGAAAATAAAACAGCAAAATCTAATGAAAAAACATTTGCTGAGCAGGTTGATGAGGTTTTGGCAGGCAAAGCAAGTCGTTTTAATGATTTAAAAGTATGCGATACTCCTCAAATACTTATTGATGTAGGTTGTCAGCAATTGCCTATATTTTACACTCAAAGACATTTGCGTGACGCATTAAAAGCAAAAGGTAATATAGGAGAAAGTATTCATCATCATGGTCTGACAACTGAGCAGATAAAAAATATTCCTATTGAACTTCAAAATCCTGTTATGGTTTACGACTCATTATCAAGGAACGATAGCATAGTAGTGGTAACATCAGAAAGAGATAAAGACAATAGCCCTATAATAGCTGTTCTTCGTCCAAATGGTTCTGCAAAGTATAATTTAGAGGTTGTTGATTCTAATTTTCTTCTTAGTGTTCATGGTAGAGAAAATTTTTCAAATCAGATTATTAAAGCATTACAAAATGATAAAATGCTTTATTGCAACAAACAAAAAAGTCAAGAACTGTTCAGTGTGCTTGGGCTACAATTGTCCAAGGGCTTAAACAGTCTTGACTTTGATACTATTATACATCAAAGTCGCAACATTGTCAACGAAAATATTGTCGAGGGAAAATATACCTCTACTCAATCCGAAGAAAAAGAAAATATCATAATTAAGCCTGAAAATTATCATATTTCAGACCTATCGCTTGGACAGAGAAAACCTCTTGAAAAATATCAGGATAATATCGCAGCTATTAAAACCTTAAAACAGCTTGAAACTGAAAACCGGACTGCAACTCCAGAAGAACAGGAAATACTATCAAAATATACTGGTTGGGGCGGTATGGCAAAGGTTTTTGAGCTTGGTAATAGTCACTATGACGAGGTTAAGGGATTGCTTACAAGCGATGAGTATGCAGCTGCAAGAAAATCTGCAATGAGTGCCTTTTATACCTCCCCTGTTATCATTAAAGAAATATACTCTAAGCTTTCTGATATGGGTTTTTCAAAAGGAGGAAAATTGCTTGAGCCAAGCTGCGGAGTAGGTAATTTTATTGGTATGATACCCGAAGATATGCAAGCTAAGGTTACAGGTATAGAGCTTGATAGTCTGACAGGCAGAATTGCTAAAAAACTATATCCTGAAGCTCAGATACAAATATGTGGTTTTGAAAACTCAAATCTAAAAAGTGAAAGCTTTGATGTTGCAGTCGGTAATGTTCCTTTTGGTGATATAAGGGTTTATGACAAAAAATATAACAAAGAAAATCTGCTTATACACGATTACTTTTTCTTTAAATCGCTTGATATGGTAAAGCCTGGCGGTGTAGTTGCATTTATTACATCGAAAGGCACACTTGATAAACGCAATGATACAGCTCGCCGACTTCTTGCTGAAAAAGCGGAGTTTTTAGGGGCTGTAAGGCTGCCTAACAACGCTTTTAAGGCTAACGCAGGCACAGAGGTCACCTCGGATATTATCTTCTTACAGAAGCGTACAGAGCCAATTACGATAACATCCGAAAATGAGCCATTATGGATTAAAACCGCAAAGGACGAAAATGACATTGAAATGAATGCCTATTTCGTTCAGAACCAACAGCAAATATGTGGACATATGGAAATGACAAGCGGTCAATTCCATATGGAAAGCACTTGTATGCCAAACAGGGACACAAAACTTTCTGAGCAAATACGAAACGCTATGGAAAATATACAAGGCAATATCTCTACAAAAGATACTAAGCTTGACAATGTAGATTTCGTAGATGAACAGGTTGAAATACCTGATTCACTCAGAACCGGCAGCTATTTTCTTTCTTCTGATAAGGCCGATAAGGCTTATTTCTTTGAATATGGAACTGCAACAGAAGTAAATTTGCCAAAATCAAATAGAAAACAAAATCTTGAAAGAATGGCAGGGCTTATCGCCATGCGTGATACAGTCAGACAACTGCTTGAAATGCAGCTTGATGATAAAGTAACGGACGATGAAATTAAGGATGTTCAGTCTGTTCTATCTTCGCTCTATGATGATTTTGCAAGCAAATATGGAAGAATAAATGATGATGTAAACAAGTCAATCTTTAAAAACGATTCATCGTTGCCATTGCTCCGTTCACTTGAAAAGTTTGATAAGGATAAATATGTCGGTAAAGCTGATATATTTACCAAAAGAACGGTTAAGGCAAATAAAGAAATAACCTCAGTACCAACTGCTATTGACGCTCTTGCAGTATCTCTTAGCGATACTGCAAAGGTTAATCTTGAGTATATGTCTAAGCTTACCAGTTTAGACAAAGAAAAACTTGTTGAAGATTTGAGAGGTTCTATTTATCGTATTCCAAACACTGATAAATATGTAACCGCAGACGAGTATCTTTCTGGAAACATACTGCAAAAACTCGAAGAAGCACAAAATGCTTTTGATAAAGGCGATAGTAGCCTTGCAATCAATATACAAGCACTTAAAAAAGCTATGCCGGAGAAAATACAGGCAAGTGATATTGATGTAAGACTTGGTGCAACTTGGATAAATCCTAAATATATTAAAGATTTTGTTTATGAGCTTTTAGGTACTGCTCTTTATCATAAAAATCCGATTTTTAAAAAAGACTTTATTGATGTTCAGTATTCAGAGCTTACCGGAAAATGGTATATAACAAATAAATCTTCTGATAAGAATAATGTTCAGGCTACTGTTACATACGGAACAAAAGATAGAACGGCGTATGAATTGATAGAGGATATACTCAATCTAAGAGCTACTCAAATTAAAAGTATGCAGGTTGTTGACGGCAAAGAAAAACCTGTTGTTGACAATAAAAAGACTGCACAGGTTAGAGCAAAGCAAGAAATTATTCAGCAAAAATTTCAAGAATGGATTTATTCGGATAAAACAAGGCGTGACGATATTGTAGATACATACAATAGGATATTTAATGTTAATCGACCAAGAGAATATGACGGTAAATATCTGAATTTTGTCGGAATGAATCCTGAAATACAGCTCAGACCGCACCAGCTTAACGCTGTTGCCCGTTGTCTGTATGGTGGTAACACACTTCTGGCACACGAGGTTGGAGCTGGTAAGACATTTGAAATGATTGCCGCCGCAATGGAGGGAAAGCGTTTAGGTCTACATAACAAAAGCCTTATGTGTGTTCCTAATCATCTCACAGAGCAGATGGGAGAGGATTTCCTGAAGCTTTATCCAAATGCAAACATACTTGTCGCTAAAAAGAAAGATTTTGTAGGTGACGCTCGCAGGACTTTAATGGCTAAAATTGCTACGGGCAACTATGATGCAGTTATAATCGGTCATAGCCAACTTGCTAAAATTCCTCTGTCGATTGAAAATCAGGAGCGTTTCATACAAAACCAGATTGATGAGCTTATAAAGAATATAGAGGAAATGAAAGCTCATAACGGACAAAATTTTCAGGTTAAGCAAGCTGAACGAACTAAGGCTAATCTTGAAGCAAAACTGAAAAAGTTACTTGATACTCCAAAGGATGATACAGTAACCTTCGAGGAGCTTGGAGTAGATAAACTATTTTTGGACGAAGCTCATTATTTTAAGAATCTTTTTCTTTCGACAAAAATGACGAATGTTTCAGGTATTGCAACATCAGATAATGTAGGAAAGACAGCAGACTTATATATGAAAACACAATATCTTGATGAAATAACAAATGGCAAAGGCTTAGTATTTGCAACAGGAACACCAGTTTCTAATACCATTTGCGAAATATACAATATGATGAAATATCTGCAATCCGATTTGCTCAAAGAAAAGAATTTATGGCATTTCGATTCTTGGGCAAGCACATTCGGAGAAAGTGTGACACAAATGGAACTTGCACCGGAAGGCAACACCTATCGTGCTAAAACTCGTTTTGCAAAATTTCATAATCTCCCTGAACTTATGAATTTGTTTAAGGAATGTGCCGACATTCAGACAGCCGATACCCTTAATTTACCCAATATACCAGATTGTGAAATACATAATATATCCTGTGAGCCTACGGAAATACAAAAACAGCTTGTCGAAACTTTAGCAGAAAGAGCTGTAAAGATACACAATCATGAAGTCGACCCACACGAGGATAATATGCCTAAGATAACAACCGACGGAAGAAAGATAGGTCTTGACCAAAGGCTTATAAACCCTGATTTGCCTGATGAGCCGGGTACAAAGGTTAATGCTTGTGTTGAAAATGTGTTGAAGATATGGAAAGATACTCAAGAGCAAAGGTCCACACAGCTCATCTTTTGCGATTATTCAACCCCGAAAAAGGACGGTTCATTTAATATTTATGACGATATTAAAAAGAAACTGCTTGCAAAAGGTGTGCCTCCTGATGAAATCGCTTTCATACACGATGCAACAACAGAAGCTGCAAAAGAAGAACTTTTTTCAAAGGTAAGAAGTGGTGAGGTTCGTGTACTTATAGGCTCAACTTCCAAAATGGGTGCTGGAACTAATGTACAGACAAAACTTGTAGCAAGTCACGACTTAGACGCACCGTTCCGCCCAGCAGATATGGAGCAAAGGCGAGGTCGAATGGTGCGTCAGGGGAATGAAAATAAGCAAGTTCATCTTTATCGTTATTGTACGAAAGATACTTTTGACGCATATTTATTCCAAATGCTTGAGCGTAAACAGAAATTTATCAGCCAGATAATGACCTCTAAATCTCCACAACGCCGATGTGATGATGTTGATGAAGCTACACTATCATATGCAGAAGTAAAAGCTCTGTGTGTTGGTGACCCACGCATTAAAGAAAAAATGGAGCTTGATAATGAGGTTGCAAAGTTAATACTTGAACGAAGTGGTTATCAGCAAGAGCAATACAGACTGGAAGATATGGCTGCAAGCTTAACCTCAAAAATTGAAATTTTAGAGAATATTATACCTAAGAATCAGAACGATTTTCTTTACTATCAAAAAAATCATTCTACTTCTGATGGAGATAAAAAGAAATTCGAGGGTATAACGATAAACGGTCAGCAATATAGCAAAAAAGATGAAGCTGCGGAAGCACTTAAGCAAGCTTATATTAAAGCTTGCAGCAACGGAAATAACAAATATACTCCAATAGGGGAATATAAAGGCTTTGAAGTGGCAGTAATGTTTGATTGTTTTTCAAGAGAATACAAGGCATCTCTTACAAGAGAAGGTACTTATTATTTAGACTTGGGAACGGATAACTTCACGAGAATGGATAATATTCTTGAAAAATTGGAGAATACCTGTAAGGAAAGAATAGAAAGACTTTCTGAACATAAAAAATCTTTAAAAGAAACTAAAGAACAGATTGGTAAACCATTCTATAAGGAAACTGAATATCAATCTAAAACTACAAAACTTGCTGAACTCAATGCAGAGCTTGATGTTGACGGCAGAAAAGACAATATAGACAATATTGAGGATACAAAAGAAGCAAGTCAGAATATCATACAAAAGCGATAAGTGGGACTTGAAGTCCCACTTATTAAATTTAAGGAGGTAATTTTAATGGCTGAAACAATCGAAAAGGTAGAACAGGCAGAAAATACTAAGGTAGAATCCACTGACAATCCCATTGATGATAAGCATGAGCAAATAGAATCCGTATCTATTGCTGATAAAAATGAATTTCTTCAAAACTTTATAAAAGATAACGATGATAACGATACTCAAAGTATCGAAGAAGCTAAAATCAAGGATAAAATCAGTATGCTTGAGGCTAAAATAAAAGATATTAAAGCTACAAAATCAAGTCAGAATGATACAATCCAGGCTTGTAAGACGGTTATAGACAGCAATACATATCCAAAGCTTAACCCCATTATTTCTTCTTTTTCTGCACATCTTGAAAAGCTTGATAAGAAAAAAGACAAGAAAATCGTAAAAAAAGAAAATCAGCTCAAAAAGGCTCAGAGAAAGCTTGTAAAACTACAGCGTAAGCAAAAAAGAAGTAAACTTCTTAAAAACTTCATTTCGGCTATGGTTCATAGTTCTTCAAATAAGCAGGAAGCATATATTAACGCTATGCAAGCTCTGAAAGAGGATAGCTTAGGTCGTGCAGATAGACAACTTGATAAAGCTAATTCTAAGCTTAACAGATTAAATGCTAAACTGAACAGTAGTACTCTCGGCGAGGTAGATAAACTGAAAATTAAATCTCAAATTAAAAAAGTTGAGAGTAAAAGAGATACGCTCATATCAAGAATAAATAATCTTAATGAGCTTGAACAGGAGCTTAATAAACTTGCTAAGATAGAGCTTGTTGATAATAAGATAGATGAGCTTAGAAATACCGCCGTAGAAACAGCAGAAAAAGCGGCTATGAATGGCAGCAGTGTATCTGAAACTATTGATAATGTAGCTGAAACTTCAAGCGAAGTTATTAAGGAAGTTTTAGAACCTGACAAAATTAAGGAATCTGAAAATGATATGACCGAAGAACAGAATAAGCAAACTGATAAACAGGAAGAATCTAAACAAGCAGAGGTTGAAACGCAAACTTCAAAAAAAGAAGAAGGTGAAGATAAGCAACAAACTAATTTTGCTGACCAAGAACAAAAAACTGAGGATAAACCTCAAGAGAAAAAAACTCAAGCAAATAGCAATAATTTTTTGAAGAAAACCGGCTTAACACAAAAACAGTTATTAGCAATCTTAAATACCGGCATAGCGATAAAGGTAGCTGAAACTATTCCAGACAAGGAATACACAATAGCTTTTACTAAAGAAAATAAAGAAAAGATAAACCAAGTGCTTGAAGCTGTAAATACTCAAGTTCAAGGCAAGCATATGATGAGGTGATTTTGTGGATAGTTTAATTATTAAAGACAATACGGTTATAGGTTGTTCTGAAACTGATATTTTAAGTCTTAAAATTCCTGAAGGCGTTACCGCAATAGGCGATAACGCCTTCTTAGATTTTAAGAAACTGTCAGAGATACAGTTACCAAGTACGCTTAAAAAAATCGGTGACAGAGCATTTGAAGGCTGTGAATCTTTGAAACTTATAAACATTGAAAATGTAAGTATGATTGGTGTCAGAGCGTTTGCAGGCTGTAAATCATTATCTAAAATACATTTTGGGGATAATATAGGATATCTTTGTAATGCAACATTTTGTGGCTGTACAGCCATTGAGGAAATGGATATTCCTAAAAATATATCCTACATCGGTTGTGAATGCTTTAAAGATTGTACTGGTCTTACTGATATAAAGCTTGCAGGTGTTATGGAGATTGACAACGGTGCTTTTGAGCATTGTACAGAACTATATAGTATATCTCTTCCATACTCACTACTACATATTGCACCAAATGCTTTTTCTTTTTGCACAAAACTGCAATCAGTTATAATGCAAAACAGATTTATTGATATTGATGAAACTGCATTTGAATACAATGTCAATTTGATTATTAAAGCTGCTCAATTTTCAACAGCATATCATTATGCCATTGGAAATGGTTTTACATTTACACCAACGATAATTTCTGCCGATTATCGCATAGTGACAAATGAAGATGTAGCTATATTAAGTAAAGCAGGAATACTTTTTAGAATGAAAGTTATTGATAGTAGCACTGTTATAATTTCTTTTGATAAGTCGGCAAAGAGTAAAATCGAAAACTTGATAGGTTCTGACAAACATAACAGAGGTGAATAATTTGGAGAGTAAAAATAAACTTCGTGCGGAAAAAAGCAAAGCACCTATTATATATACTGGTATAGTTTTAGGTCTATTCTTTGTTCTTTTTATGATTTATGGTACATATAACTATATGCAATATACTGCTCGAATGAACTTAGACGAGCTAAGTATGCAACAGTTTATAGATTCTCTAAATGACCTTTTTAAATCATTTTATCTGCCGTTTTCGTGGGAATTATTATGGACGATACTTGAATGGCAGATAACAAAGCTATGGTGGATATACCTTTGCGTTGTATTAGTTGTATTTATTATGGCTACATCAAATAACAGAGATGATTTCAAAGGTATGGAACATGGCTCAACAAGATGGGCGAATAAATATGAAAAAAAGCGATTTACAGATAATACAGGTATTCCTTGTGGTGATAACTTCTACATAACCGTTTTTAATGTCAAAGGTGCGTTTTATTCAAGTCATAATCTGAATGAGATAGTCATTGGTGGTTCTGGTGCTGGTAAATCATTCCGTAAAATCAAGCCTGACATTATGCAAATGACAGGCTCATATGTTGTCACTGACCCATCGGGGGAGTTATACAGAGATTGTGCAAAACTATTAAAAGCAAATGGTTATAAAGTGCGTGTTTTTAATCTTAACGATATAACATTATCGAATACATACAATCCGTTCAACTATATGGTTACTGATACAGATGCTATAAATGTTGCGGACTTATTTATTAAAAACACTGCTGGAGAGGGAGAAAAAGATGATTTCTGGTCCGCTTCAGCAAAAGAAATGCTATTTATGATTATGCTGTATCTCTTTAAAGCTCCTGATGAAACAAAGTCATTTAGCAGAATTGTAAAATTGCTTACATCACTTCAATTCAAAAATGGAGCAATAGACGAAAACTGTGAAATTGCTAAGTGTATAAAAAGACATCAGCAAAGGGAAGGTACTATTGATGATGCAGTATCAATCTACTGGAATTCAATTAAGGGTACACCGGAAGAAACATTAGGAAGTATAACAAAAACGCTTTCAACAAGACTTAGCTTGTGGGCTATAAAGGAAGTAGATATGCTAACATCTACTGATGAAATGGATTTTGACGATATTGGAGTACATAAAACTGCAATATTTTTGATTATTCCTGCAGCTCGTCAAACATACAAGGCTTTAGCAAATATCTTCTATACACAGCTTTTTGAGCGTTTAATGTATATTGCGAGCTTAAAATATAACAATAGATTGCCTTTGTTAGTTTCCTGTGAACTTGACGAATTTGCAAATATCGGCAGAATACCAAATTTCTCAGAAACATTAGCGGTTGTTCGTAAGTATAACATTAGACTTTGTATAGTTCTCCAGGGCTTGTCACAGCTTAAGGCTATATACGAAAAGACCTGGGAAAGTATTATTGGTAACTGCTCAATATTTACCTTTCTCGGTACAAATGATACAGACAGCATGGAATATGTATCTAAAAAGCTTGGTAAAACAACAGTAAGAGTCGACAGTCGAAGCTATAACAGAGGCAATCAGGGCGGTGGTTCTGATAGCGAAAGTTATATAGCTCGTGAACTTTTAGCACCTGATGAAATACCAAAAGCACTAAAACGAGGAAGGAATGGCAAATGTATTATATTTGTTGATGAATTTTATCCTTTCTTTATTGATAAATTTGATACATTACAGCACCCGAAAATATCAGAGGTTGGCAGTGACAGAGGAGAATCTCAAAAGAATAACTCCGATATTACTGTTGATTTTGCTGAAATTAAGTCTAATAGAGAAAAGTGTTATGTCGAAAGACAGCAAAAGGCTCAGCAAATATTAAGAGCAATTATGTCAGATGATTATGAGGAAGATATTGCATTTAAGAAAAGTCAAGAGAAATTTACTAAAGAAAAGCTTAGACGGATTTTCGATAGTAATAATAACGAGCTTGTGACATTTAATGGTGATGATATTAAGGCTGATAATTATATTAACCTTAATGAGGTTAAGGAGGATGAGCAATGAGCTTATATGATGAACTTGGCGATGAAGTACGAAATAAAACTCGAAACCTAATGCAGAATATTCAACAACTAAGACAACTGATAGACACTTTTATAAAGAATAGTAAAACTGAAAATCAAGCTACACATAAATTCGTAAGTGATGTTGTCAACGACAACCCACTTACGAATTTTACATTTACAGGAAAAGATACGGATTTATCATATTTTTTGAAATCTGAAAGAATGCCTGTATCTGCTATACGCAATATTGCTGATTCGGATATTAAGGACGCTGTTACAAACACATTTGTTAAAGCTGCTGAAAACGATTTAATAGAACTTGACGGCAACGATATTAAAATAACAGAAAAAGGAAAAGAAAAAATAAATAAACCTGATTTTATAAAATCAGCACAAAAAGACCAATCTGAAGCCTACAATCAAAAAATAAACTCTACTCTAAGTAAAGGCTGTATGCCAAATGAAGCACAGATGTGTGCTGAACTTACGGGAGATTACATAAATGATTTTACATTTTTTAATCATTCAGATAATCTCGACCTTTCTACTGTTATAAGTCACCCAGATAGAGAGCTTTCAAGCAAGATTTTATCAAATGTAAAACAATGGCAAATTAATGGTGCTGTAACTGTTAAAAATGGTGTTGCAACAGTTACAGATATGGGCAAGCAAATGTTAAAAATGCCTGAATTTCAGTCCATAGCGTATAATCCAGTGGCAGAAAAAGCTTTATCTGCCACTGGAGCTGGCAAGGTGATTGTAGCAACTAAAAAAGTTGTACAAGCTATGCAGTCAGTACAACAAGCAACAAATACAATAAGCAAAGGTTCACGCTAATAAGCTCCGAGAAGTTAAATTCTCGGAGCTTTTTATATAGATATTTTTCTTTTATTGGAGGTGTTGCTAATCAAAACATAAACTGTCCGAATAAAAGCCATTACATAAGATATTAAATTTAAAGGAGTTTGAAAACCATGAACACAAAATCATTAAAAAACAAGAAAATCGTTAAGGGAATCAAGAAGGTACAGAAGGCAGTAGCAGTAAGCTGCACAGCAATAACACTTATGCTTAGTTCCGCACTTACTACATTCGCTGCTGCACATACACCTTCTGGTGCAGATACTGGTACTATGAAGACTCTTATTGACATAGTTTTATGGGTTGTAACTGGAGCAGTATTTTTTATCGGAATTGTACCATCTTTTATAAATATTGTTCAGGGACATCAGAATGAAGATCATCGTCAAAGAAATGGTGGTCTTAGTGGTATCGCAATTGCAGGTTTAATTATTGCAGCTATTTGGATAGTTGAACCGATTATAATAAGTTTCTAAAGAATGATTGCTAATAGAGCAACCGACACCGTTGAGAAGGGGCGGCGGTGTCGCTTTCTCTATTATTTATTAACTTAAAGAAAGGAGATATGTATGTCACCTTTATCAACTTCGTCAAAATATCGACAGACAATAAATAAAAAGCTTATACGGCTTATTGCTATTGTTCTGATGATTATGACTATACTATCATCTATAGGTGCTTTGCAGAGTAATGCTGCAGCAAACTTTAATATAAGCAATTCAACTTTGTCGACAACAGATGTTGCCGCAGACGGTAAAATTACAATGAATGTTAAAGTCAGCGGTACAGGTACAGTTAATCAATATGCTTACTGGTATCGTAAGGAAAGCGAATCTGCATGGTATGCACTTACTTCATCTAACTGGGTATCATCAAATAACTTTATCATGTATCCAAGCAAGTACTCAAGAATTATGGCTGATACTAATTCCCGATGGATTATTCGTTTAGCCGCCAAAGATACAACCGGAGCTGAAGCTTCAAAAACATTTTATATAACGGTTGGTCAACCTAAAATTTCTATTGATACATTTACTGCTCCTGATTTGACTTTAGGTCAAAGTATAAACCTTAAAACTACTTTATCAGATACAGTAAGTGGATTTTCATATCGGTATAAGTATACATATGTTGATAAATCAGGCACGGAACGCTTAATTACAGATTTTCAGAATAATGCAAATTATACTTGGTCTACTGCTAATAATGGTACTTTGCCTGAGAATGCTAATTGTACACTAAAGGTCTATGTCAAAGAAAATAACGGCTATGCTAAACAAGCTACAAAAACTACGACTATTAAGGTCACTAAGCCTACTTACCCTGATGTCAATATATCATCTTTTAGTGCTTCAAAAAGTGGTTATGTTGGTGATTCGGTTACTCTCAAGGCTTCTG
>OHAT01000126.1_pt1 | contig 81210 bp, 73 predicted proteins | sample 1577141 | NCBI WGS metagenome assembly OHAT01 (sample SAMEA3541578, study PRJEB24748) | human gut metagenome | biome: human gut; feature: human-associated habitat; material: faeces | place: China | collected 2012 | reverse complement strand
CATACATTTTGTTTGTATGCCTTGATAGCTGTCAATTCTTAACTTAATGACATTGGCAGGAGGTACTTATATTACTAATAGTGAAAATGCCTTAAATGGTAATCAGAACTATTTTTCATCCGATGGTCATCATCCTAATAAATACGGACAGCGTGCTCTTGGTGAAACAATAGGTGGTTATTTCATGAAATGTAATAATGTGCCTGTCTATACAAAAGCTGCTTTTATTAAGATTGGTGCAGGTATTTATGCAGTTAAGAATAGACACTTTATAAATATCACAGGTCTTTATGATAACTATTATATGGTCAATGGTATTGTAGATACATCTAAGACAGGTATTGTAGAAAATGATGGTGAATATTATAAGGTGGATGAAGGTAAAGTAGATACATCATACACAGGAATCTGGTCTTATAATGATCAGCAGTATTATCTTACAAACGGTCATACAGATAAAACTATGACAGGTTCCATAAAAGCAAATAAAACCTGGTATTATGTAGAAAATGGTGTTGTTGCGAATAAGGATACTTTAATGCAGATTGATGATCAATGGTATTATGTACATCAAGGTAAGATGGATAAGAACTACACCGGATTAGTAGAATACAATGGACAGAACTATTATGTCGTAAATGGTATGGTAGACTTTAGTAAAACAGGCATGATTCATATGAATGGTCAGTTATGTTATATTAAGAATGGTGTTTTAGAGAATAGCTATAGTAACTCTAATCTCTATAATGGTTCATGGTATTATATTCATGGTGATGAAATTCGCTGGTTAAAGTAAACACTATTGACAAAAATATAAAACAAGAATATATATAGAAACGTGGGTATCCACGTTTTTTATATGGAGGTAATTATGAAAAAATTAATAGGTGTTTTCATTTTTCTGCTTATTTGCATGAGTTCACCTGTTTATGCAGAGAATCATGATCTTGTACAGTATATTGGAGACTCTTATACGCAGGGCTATTCTAGCGATGGAATGATTACTGGAGATGATGTGTGGTATGTTCAGGCAAGTCATAAAGCAGGACTTGATTATACACAGGAATCTTATGGTGGTATAGGATTTGTTGCTAAGTTATCGGATAAGACATTTAGTACTTTATTAGAGGATGGAAAAGGAAAGAATGCGAAATATGTAGTCATTGCAGGTGGCTATAATGATATGGCTTATTCCTATGACACTATTAAGAATAAAGTCTATGAAACAGTAAAAAAAGCACAGAGCTTATATCCTGATGCAAAGATTCTTGTTGGTATGACAGGAGATGCAACAAGTGATCATTCGCGATTTAAGAATGTCATCCAAGCATATAAAGATGGCACAAAAGAAGCAGGTGGTTTTTATATCACCAATAGTGAATATGCCTTAAATGAAAATAAGAATTACTTCGCATCAGATGGTTATCATCCTAATGTGAAAGGTCATCAAGCCATTGGTGAAACAATTGGTGGCTATTTAATGAAATGCGAAGATATAAGAGTCAGTTCTTATGCCTCTACTATTACTATAGGAGCAGGCACTTATGCCACTTCAAATGGTCATTTTATGAATACAACAGGTATTTATCACAATTACTATATGGTAGATGGTATTGTGGATCAGTCCATCTCAGGTGCTATTAAGTATAAAGATGAATATTATAAAGTGGATGCAGGTAAAGTGGATACATCTTACACTGGTCCATGGACTTATAATGGAACAACCTATTATTTAGTGAGTGGTCATACAAATAAGAATATGAATGGTCCAGTAAAGAATAAGGGTTATTGGTATTATGTGGAAAATGGTCTTGTAATTAACAAGAATACAGTCGTTTATTTTAACGGAGATTGGTATTATATTCATAATGGTAAGCTAGATAAGGATTATACAGGTTTAGTAGACTATAATGGAAAGACATATTATATAGTTGATGGTGTAGTGAATCATTCATGTAATGGTTTGACTTATATTAATGGTGAATGGTGTTATATCGTTAACGGTGTTTTAGATACAGATTATAATAATCTGATTCTTTATGATGGTACATGGTATTATGTAGAGAATGGTAAAATCAACTGGCATTATACAAATCTTGTACAATATTATGGGACTTGGTACTACGTGGAAAATGGTAAGATCAACTGGAATAAAAATACATTATGTCAGGTTAATGGTCATGGTACTTGGTATTATGTAGAAAACGGCAAGATCAACTGGAACTACCAGGGACTCACTTATTTCAATAATGAGTGGTATTATATTCATAACGGTGTTCATCAGACCAGCTATTCTAGTCTCGTACTTTATAATGGGACTTGGTATTATGTGAAGAATGGTAAGATTAACTGGCATTATACAAACCTTGTACAGTATCATGGGACATGGTACTATGTGGAAAATGGCAAGATCAACTGGGGTAAGAATACATTGTCTCAGGTCAATGGACATGGTACTTGGTATTATATTGAAAACAGTCAGATTAATTGGCATTATACTGGCTTAACACAATATTTTGGTACATGGTATTATATCCAGAATGGTGCATTGAACTGGTCTTATAATGGATTGGTGTATTATCATGGGACTTGGTTCTATGTCCATAATGGATAGATTGACTGGAACTATTCTAATCTCGTTTTATATAATGGTACTTGGTATTATGTAGAGAATGGCAAGATCGACTGGAATAAGATAACTTTATCTCAGGTTGATGGGCATGGTACATGGTACTATGTTGAAAATGGACAGATTAACTGGTCATATAATGGCTATTACAACAACCATACAATTCATAATGGTGTTGTATGTTAGGAGGACATGATGTCCTCTTTTCTTATACGCAAAAAAAGACTATGAAATCATAGTCTTATAGAAACATTAATAGTAATCCTAATGCAAAGAAGATAAGAATGAGATAGATTACAACCTTAATACTCCACTTAAAGATATAGTACATAAGAATAAATGGAAGAAATGCGAGAAAGAACACCATTGATAATAATGTGCCTAACATAATCATCACCTCATTCTTATTATAACCTTATTTTCCAGAATCACCATAGTTTTTAAGTACTCTCGCACTTGGGTCATTGACATCACAGTTTTCCCAAGTCTTGTTAGGCATCCAGAAGTCCTTGATCCATTTGGCTTTTCCTGGGTAATAAGATTCAAAGATATCACGATATAATAGAGATTCTTTAGTAAATGGAGTGCAGTAAGGATATTTATCCTTAGCATTTTTAACATCTTCATCTGTATAGAGTGAATCAGCATATTCTTTTAAATAATCCACCATAGAATGTCCAACAGCATCAGAGAAAGCTGCTTTTTCTCTAAATAAGATATCATGAGGAAGATAGTTTAAACCTTCAAAAGCATGTCTTAAGAGATATTTACCTTTATTGTATGTGTTCATCTTCTTCTTTGAATCAATACGCATTGTATAATCTACAAAATCAAGATCTGCGAAAGGAACACGACCTTCTAAGGCATTCGCACTAATACATCTATCTGCTCTTAATACATCATACATATATAATTCTCGCATACGTTTCTGAGATTCTTTCTGGAATTCTTCAGGACTAGGCGCAAAGTCTGTATATTTATAACCAAATAATTCATCACTGACTTCTCCTGTTAAAATGACCTTTAAATCAGTATGTTCATGAATATATTTACATAATAAGTACATACCGATACTTGCACGAATAGTTGTAATATCCCATGTTTCTAATGTACGGATGACTTCTCTTAAAGAACCGAGTACATCTTCTTTAGTCATGATCACTTCTGTATGATCAGTACCTAGGAATTCAGCTACTTCTTTCGCATACTTTAAGTCAATTGGATCTGTTTCCATACCAATCGCAAATGTCTTGATAGGTGTATCAGTAATACGTTGACCAATCGCACATACTAAAGATGAATCTAAACCACCAGATAATAAATAACCAACAGGGGCATCACTCTGTAATCTCTTCTTAACGGCTTCAATTAATTTAACACGTAGGTTCAAGGCGATAGTTTCTACATCATCATTATGCATTAATTTCACATCAGCCACATCATTGAAGCATACAAACTTCTCACCATCATAATAATGTCCTGGTGGGAAAGGCATGATTTCTTTACAGACAGGCATTAAAGCTTTGGCTTCAGAACCAAATGCGATAGTGCCTTTTTCAGTATATCCATAAAACATCGGACGAATACCAATAGGGTCTCTTGCAGCCATCATCTTGTCAGTTAATGCATCATATAAGCAGAATGCATATTCACCATCTAAATATCTTACAAGTGTATCTAAACCATATTTTCTATATAAAGGAATTAATACTTCACAATCACTCGAAGACTTAAAAGTATATTCATCTATAATATTTTTCTTTAATTCTGGATAGTTATAGATTTCTCCATTACATACCACAATAGTATGATTATCAGAAAAAGGCTGCATACCCTTTTCGCTTAAATCCATAATAGCTAATCTATTAAAACCAAAAGTCTTATCGAATAATCGAGATGTCTCGATCATATCTGGACCTCTGCCTTCAATCTTTCCTAAAGCTTCATCAAATACATCAATTTCTAGTTCTTTAGAACCTACTGTTAAAAAACCACACATTTACATCTTCCTCCCTATACTTGAGTCAAAAAAAACTCGCTTTGTGGTGCGAGTATCTTACTAAGTCGTTGAGTCTATAACTAAGTACAGACATACTTCAAAGAGCATGCGATACCCGCCAGCGGTAACGTCGCTGAAAGAACGTTCTAGCCTACTTGCATTATGCTTTGGGTAGACAGCTCAGAGGTGTTTTTCATCTATCACTTAACTGTAAGTCTTCCACCATCACTTACTCGCTAGAGTCTCTGTCATAGATTACTCTCCTCGTCTTCGCCTTTGTTGGGTTTAAGTATAGTAGAAAGATTTAGTCAATGCAATAATAAATTCTTATAGAAGTGTGAAAAATAATCGTTATTTAGCATATATACTAATTTGTGAATAAATATGTCGTTATATGTAAAAAATCATTAAAGATTATAAATGTGGTAGAATAGAGATAGACAAGGAGGAAAGACCATGAAAGCAAGAACGTATTCCATCATAGAATTCAAAAGAATATTAGAAAACAATGGTTATCGATTCCTTAGACATGCAAAAGGGGACCATTGTATTTACTCTAACGGTGAGCGTACTATCACTATTAAGAGGACTCATGTGAATAAGATGATTGCTCGTAGACTTATTAGGGAATATGATTTAAAAGTAGATGATTAACGTCACTATTCACATAACTTAAGCATGAAAATAACCTCTAGACGAATAGCTTAGAGGTTATTTATGTATTGCATTTCTACCAATAAATTGAGACTTATTATGAAATTGTGATAATTGATTACTTATCCAGGCAGATAGATTTCTATGATATAATTTATGCGTGGAACAACCGTATACGGTAGGTGGTTATCCTTGGTCGTTATGACGAAGGTACGCAACCCTTCGTGATTCTTCTGCGAAGTTGAAAACGGAGGTGATGCCTAATGACAACGTATGAAATAATCATGATTATGTTAACATGTTTAACACTGATCATATCTTTATTGATACTTGTTGTTAGATTACTTCTTATCATTATTGATAAGAACGTAAAAAAATAACTACCTCGTTCTCGGCAAAAGTTTGAGGTAGTTATTTCAAACATATAAATCCAAGGACAACCGCTTACTGGTTGTTCCATCTTTCGTCTTTATTATAGTTTAGACCAAATCTAAAGTCAATATTTGTAGCTATGAGATAGTATGAGTGGAAGAGGAACTTTTGCAATAGGCAATAATGTGGATTATACTTATGAAAGTATTGATAAAATAGAAGGTGTTAAAGTATTGAGTGGAAAGAATGGTTTGTTAGAGGAATCTTATTCAAGTACAACATATATTAAGTTAAAACCAGGTGGTACATTTTATGAAATGAGAATATATGACGAAAATCATTATTTAATCAAAGAGATAGCTTATCATCCAGAACCTGCAATAAATAGTGGGGACAGAAAACATAATATATTGCATGTACATGATTATTTAGAAAGAGACAATTTTAAAATTCGACCTGTCCATCTTATAACAAAAGAAGAGCATGAAAAGTACAAAAAGTTTTTTAAGGGAGTGCCTCAATATGAAAAATGGTAATGTTCAGGAATTTGTAGATCATATACATTATGGTGATGAATTGTGGTTCCTATATAATGATACAAAATATTTTCTAGAAGGGTGGATAGAAAATGATATATTAGAGTTAGTGCTCTACGAAATGAAAGAAAACGGTCAGGACTATAAATGGAAAGGTGACAACAATAATTATCCTGTGGAAGATTTTTTATCAGATAGAATTTTTGATGGAAAGATTTTTTGGGAAATAGAAAATGATATTACGTGGGTTGATTGTTAATTCTATGCTGAAAACAACATGTTAATGCTTCTTCTGCGTTTTATAGACAGTAAAAAAATTAAAACAACCTCTAAGCAAGTACAATAGCTTAGGGGTTGTTTTTTGCTGCATTTCTACCAATAAATTGAGATTTATTATGAAATTGTGATAATTGATTACTTATCCAGGCAGATAGATTTCTATGATATAATTTATGCGTGGAACAACCGTATACGGTAGGTGGTTATCCTTGGTCGTTATGACGAAGGTACGCAACCCTTCGTGATTCTTCTGCGAAGTTGAAAACGGAGGTGATGCCTAATGACAACGTATGAAATAATCATGATTATGTTAACATGTTTAACACTGATCATATCTTTATTGATACTTGTTGTTAGATTACTTCTTATCATTATTGATAAGAACGTAAAAAAATAACTACCTCGCCCCTAGGAAAAGTTTGAGGTAATTATTTTTCTCAACAAAATCCAAGGACAACCGCTTACAGGTTGTTCCTTCTTCACCTTTATTATAGTTTAGACCAAATCTAAAGTCAATATTTGTAGCTATGAGCGATGCTCATAGTTTTTTGAAAAAAATTTAAATTTCTTTGAGAAAAAAACCATCTTCTAAGTGTATAGGTTAGTAGAGGGCCAAAGGAGGTGGTGATTGTGAAATGTCCTGTATGTGGTAATGAGGATGAACACTATATCAGCTATATCAATAAGAGACCTTATTGTAGAAAGTGCATAGCGTTTGGACGTACTTATTTAGATGAATCTTATCCAATACATACGACTCCTTTAATAATGACTGATGCGTCCTATCATCTTTCTTTTACCTTGTCGTCCCGCCAGCAGTTCATCTCTGAACACCTGATCACGAATTATGAGAATGCCACGAATTCTATTGTCCTTGCTGTATGTGGCTCTGGTAAAACAGAAATCTCTTATGCAATCATCAAGCACGTGATTGAAAAAGGGGGACGCGTATGTTTCACAATCCCTAGAAGACAATTGTGTATAGAATTACATGAAAGAATTCAGAAGGATTTCCCTCACCTGACCATTGGTCTTCTATATGGGGGCTATCAAGAGAATAATGATGCCCCCTTAATCATTTGTACTACCCATCAGCTCTATCGATTTGTATCTTCTCCTTTTGATTTAATTATTATGGATGAAGCCGATGCCTTTCCTTTTTATGGAGATGATGTATTGAACTCTATCTTTTATCATGCCTCTAAAAGGTATATTAAATTATCCGCTACATTACTTGAGGAAGATATTCATGATGAATGTGTCATGATCATGAATCGACGCTACCATGGTCATGATCTGCCTGTTCCTCATATTTATATCATTCCTCAATTTTTGTGGCTCATATCCTTGAAATATTGGATTAAGAAACTATTAGAAACGCACCTTAGAGTACTTGTTTATGTACCTAGGAAAAGTGATGCACAATACTATGCAGACTTGTTAAGGGATACATATAAAGTACAGGGTGTGAGTTCAGAGTCTCCTTATTTGAATGAATATACAAAGGATTTTAAAGAAGGATTATTAGATGTCTTAATCACTACAACGATATTAGAAAGAGGAATCACAATAGAGGATGTACAGGTGATTGTATTAGAAGCAGGAGATCGTATATTTGATGAAAGAACATTGATACAGATTGCAGGAAGAGTAGGAAGAAAAATAGGATATGAGGATGGAAGAATATTATTAATAGATAACCATTATTCAAAGGCGATGAAAAGATGCATCAAAACCATTCAATCTCTCAACAGGATGTCTGTTTGATCTGTTTATCCTCTATATCTAAAACATCTTCTTTTCATCAATTATTTACGCATCACTGTATCTGTTCCTCCTGTTTATCTTTATTTAAGAGAATTGATATTAAGACAAACTTTCAAGGTTATCCGCTACGCATATTATATGCTTACAATGATTTCTTCCGTACCCTGCTTTTTCGTTATAAGGGACAATATGATTATGCCTTAAAGGATGCTTTCTTAGATATGTACAAAAGAGAACTACAAAGACGCTATAAGGATTATTTGATTGTTGTTGCACCAAGTGCGTCAAAGGCGAATGATGTGCGTGGTTTTGCTCCCAACCAGGCCATTGCAATGACAATTCACTCTCATGTTTTCAATGGACTCTATAAGAAAGTGGATTATAAACAAAGTGACCAGTCTTATACGCAAAGAACAGGGATACGTGATGTGATTGGATTAAGGGGTGGATTATTCCTTAGAAATAGGAAAATACTTCTATTAGATGATGTGATGACTTCTGGAGAAACCATTAAGACTTGTCTTAAATTAATTGAAAAAGAAAAGCCCCAGAAAATCGAAATATTGATCCTCGCAATAAAAGAGAAATACCTTGTAAACTTGGGAATAATTAAACAAGCAAGGAGTATATAAAATGCTTTTGTTTTTTGCTATATGTATGATATAATGTATACGATTTTGTATTGAAAGGAGACACATCATGCCTAGTAAAAAACAAGAAATTAGAAAACAAGTTAAGAAAAAGTTAAAAAAGGAAGGAATGGAGCATCAGGAACTCGCTGCAGACGCTGAAATCGTCGATTTAGGCGATCGTCGTGGAGATGATATCATTGTAGAATCATTTGATGATATCAAGACAGATGCAAAACCATTACCATTCTCTACAACACCACAGAAAGATAAAAAAGGAATTACTGGTCGTATTAAGAGTATTTTCTCACAGGACAGTTCTATTCTACGTAAATTAGAAAAACAGGCAGATGAAATTATTGCGATAGAACCTCAGGCACAGGCGATGAGCGATGAAGAACTATGTGCTCAGACTCAGTTCTTTAAGGATCGTCTTGCAAAGGGTGAAACATTAGATGATATTTTACCAGAAGCATTTGCAGTTGTACGTGAAGCAGCTTACAGAGTACTAGGACTCAAAGCCTTCAAAGTACAGTTAATGGGTGCTATTTCACTTCATAATGGCGATATCGCAGAAATGAAAACAGGTGAAGGTAAAACTTTAACATCTATTTTCCCAGTTTATTTGAATGCTTTAGATGGTAAGGGTGTTCATGTTGTTACAGTTAACGAATATTTAGCACGTCGTGACTGTGAATTAAATGGTCAGGTTTTCAAGTTCTTAGGCTTGACTGTTGGTTTAAATGAAAGAGAACTAGATGCAGATGATAAGAGAAAACAGCATGCATGTGATATTACATATACTACAAATGCTGAATTAGGATTCGATTACTTACGTGATAACATGGTGACTAACTATGAAGATAAAGTACTTCGTCCATTACATTATGCATTAGTCGATGAAGTAGACTCTATCTTAATCGATGAATCACGTACTCCATTAATTATCAGTGGTGGTAAGAAGAAGACTGCTTCTATGTATGTATCTGCTGACCACTTTGCGAAGAGCTTAAAGAATGAAAAGGATTATCAGGTAGATGTTGAAAGTAAGACATGTACATTAACACCTGATGGTATTGCGAAAGCAGAAAAGGCATTTAATGTAGAAAACCTATATAATCCAGAAAATACTGCATTAGTACACTATATCAACCAGGCACTTAAAGCAAACTATACAATGACTAAGGACATTGAATATATGATTGCAACAGAAGATGGCAGCCATGATATTAGAAATGCTTCTATTATGATTATTGACCAGTTTACTGGACGTGTTATGCCAGGTCGTGCTTATTCTGATGGTTTACATCAGGCTATTGAAGCAAAAGAAGGTGTACCAATTAAAGAAGAAACTGTTACACTTGCAACAATTACTTATCAGAACTTCTTCAGATTATTTGATAAGTTAGCTGGTATGACAGGTACTGCAAAGACTGAAGAAGAAGAATTCCGTCAGATCTATAACATGCGTGTTGTTGTTATTCCTACAAACAAGCCTGTTATTCGTGATGATAAACCAGATTTAGTATTCTCAAGCAAGAATGCTAAATATGCAGCTATTATTAAAGAAGTAGAAATGCGCCATGCTTATGGTCAGCCAATCCTTCTTGGTACAGTTGCAGTAGAAACATCTGAAATCTTATCTAAGATGTTAAGCGCAAAAGGTATTAAGCATAATACATTAAACGCTAAGAACCATGCAAAAGAAGCAGCTATTATCGCTAAAGCTGGTGTGAAGGGTGCCGTTACAATCGCTACTAACATGGCTGGTCGTGGTACTGATATCAAGCTCGGTGAAGGTGTGGCTGAAATTGGTGGTTTAATGGTTATTGGTTCTGAACGTCATGAATCTAGACGTATTGATAACCAGTTAAGAGGACGTTCTGGTCGTCAGGGTGACCCAGGATGTTCACAGTTCTTTGTATCATTTGAAGATGAATTGATGCAGAGATTTGCAAGTGAAAAGATTAAAGCTCTTACTGATTCATTCATGGATGATGAAGCCATTGAATCTAAGATGATTACTAAGTCTATTGAAACTGCTCAGAAGCGTGTTGAAGGTCAGAACTTCGATATGCGTAAACAGTTGCTAGAATATGATGATATTATGCGTCAGCAGCGTGAAATCATGTATAAAGAAAGAGATGATATCATGCGTTCTAAAGACTTATCAGAAATCATCAAGGGTGAATTCTTAACAGCAATCGAACTAGATATTCCTAAGTTCACTAATAATGAAGGTAAGAAGCCAGTTGTAGATGTAGAAAAATTCTTAAGCTATGTTGGTAAGAACTACATGTTATTAAGTGAATTAGTTGCTAAGAATCCTGACGTAGCAGTGAATGATCCTCAGAAGGTGATTGATGCTGTGAGTGAAGTCGTCTTCATGAGCTATGAAAACAGATTCAATAAGGATCTTGAAGATTCAGTAAAACTTGATTATGAACGCCGTGTTCTTTTAGGTATCATTGACCATACATGGATCAACCATATTGATGCAATGCAGAAACTTAGAAATGGTATCTATTTAAGAGCTTATGCACAGCGTGATCCTCTTCAGGAATATACAGAAGAAGGTTTCTATATGTTCGAAGAGATGACAAAATCTATTTCTCAGGAAATTGCTCGTAACATTGTCCATATGGGTATCCGTCCTGGTACAGAAGCAGAAATGAACATTCCAGAAATTAAGGTTGAACTTGAATTTAAATAATGGAATTATATGAAATCAAAAACGGGCTGGAAGACGCCCGTTTATTATTAGACCAATTATATGTTTCTGCGAATATTGAAGTATTAAAAAGAGAAATAGAAGGATTAACTGTACAGACAATGGACGAACATTTCTGGGATGATCAGGCACATGCGACTAAAGTATATGCGCATCTGAATGAAATGAAGAAAGTGGCTGATACAGACGCTTCTTTAGAAGCAAGCTATAAAGAACTCATGGAAGTTTATGAATATGTTAAGGATACTGAAGATCCTGACTTTATGGCTTCTTTAGAAGAAGATTATATGACGTTCCATAAGAATTTGGATGAATTTGAAAAGACATTGTTGTTTGATCAGGAATATGATCATTCGAATGCGATTGTAGAAATTCATCCAGGTGCTGGAGGAACTGAATCTCAGGACTGGGCTGAGATGCTTATGCGTATGTATATACGTTATGGCGAAAAGAAAGGATGGAAGGTTGACGTTGATGATTATCTTGCAGGTGATGAAGCAGGATTAAAATCATGTTCTATCCGTTTTACTGGTTATAATGCGTATGGTCATTTAAGAGCAGAGAAGGGTGTTCATCGACTTGTACGTATTTCACCGTTTGATTCATCAAAGAGAAGACATACATCATTTGCGTCTGTAGAAGTTTCACCTGAATTAGATGATGATATTGAGATTACGATTGATCCAAAGGATCTACGTATTGATACATATCGTGCATCTGGTGCTGGAGGACAGCATATTAATAAAACTGATTCAGCAGTCCGTATTACTCATATTCCTACTAATACAGTTGTTTCTTGTCAGTCACAGCGTTCTCAGTTACAGAACAGAGAACAGGCTATGTTGATGTTGAAGAGTAAATTGTATTTATTAATGCAGGAAGAGCATGCTGAAAAACTATCTGAAATTCAAGGTGAAAAGAAGAATATTGAATGGGGATCACAGATCCGTTCTTATGTTCTTCATCCTTATTCTATGGTCAAAGATAACCGTTCAGGTTATGAATCAAATGATCCAAAGAAAATATTAGATGGTGAGCTTGATGATCTTATTTATGCTTATTTAAGATCTCAAGTAAAGGAGAAAAGTAATGAGTAAAATGCATTCTGCAAAGAAATTAGTGATTGATTTTATTTTAGTCATGCTAGGGAATGCCATTATGGCTTTAGGTACTGCCGGTTTTGCGGTACCTGCCAAGATTATCCTTGGTGGAGTTTCAGGTCTTGCCCTTGCATTCCAGCATTATGTGTTCTATGTTCATTTATCAACACTTGTACTTGTAATCAACATTATTGCATTTATTGCTGGATATCTCTTATTAGGAAAGAAGTTTGCGGTGGGAACACTTGTTTCTACATTCGCATTCCCATTCTTCCTTGCTATATTTGAAAAGAGTTACTATTTAACACATTTGACTAAGGATACTTTACTTGCAGCTGTTTATGCAGGATTCCTTATTGGTGTTGGATTAGGACTCGTATTAAGACTTGGATATAGTACAGGTGGTATGGATATTCCACCATTACTTGTCAATAAATATACAGGGCTTGCATTAGGATTATTAATTAATATCTTTGATATTATTATCTTAATTATTCAGATTCCATTCTCGGATGTTGAAGAAATCCTTTATGGTATTATTACTGTTGTTATTTCTACATATATTATTGATAAGATGATGTTACTTGGACAAAATAACATCCAGGTCATCGTTGTATCAGAAAAATATGAAGAAATTGCAGAATCTTTAATGAAAGACTTAGATCGAGGATGTACTTTCTTAAATATCACAACAGGATTTATGAAAAATGATTCTAAAGCAGTCATGGTTGTCTTTAATCGTCGTGAATATGCGGCTTTCCATGATATTGTTCAAAATATGGATCCAGAAGCTTTTGAAATTACAAGCGAAGTACATAGTGTCAATGGTAGAGGATTCACATTACCGAATGTTAACTTAGAGAGATGGTCTTCTAAAGAAAATTAAAATAAAGCATGTATTATAATGAGTATGTGTTATAATGGGGAAACAAAGGAGTGTGATGATATGCAAGAAATGATTAAACTTGAAAACGTAACAAAAGTATATAAAACTGGCGTACGTGCAGTAAATGACATGTCACTTACAATCGATGCCGGCGAATTCGTTTATGTCATCGGTCCTACTGGTGCTGGTAAATCAACATTTATCAAGCTCCTCTATCGTGAAGAAAAAGCTACAAGAGGTAAAGTTCTTGTGGATGGTACCGATGTGTCTCGTATTAAGAACTCTAAAGTCCCATTTTTTAGACGTAAAATTGGAGTTGTATTCCAGAACTATCGTCTTCTGCCAAAAAAGACAGTATTTGAAAATGTCGCCTTTGCGCTAGAAGTAACTAATACACCAAAAACTGAAATTAGAAAAAAGGTTCGTAATGTACTAGAACTTGTAGGTCTAGAAAACAAAGCGAATTCGTTCCCGCATGAATTATCAGGTGGGCAGCAGCAGCGTGTAGCGATTGCCCGTGCTATTGTCAATCAGCCTAAGGTTTTAATTGCGGATGAACCAACAGGCAACCTAGATCCTGATACATCTCAGGAAATCATTGAATTGTTGGAAAGAATCAATGATGTCCGTCAAACAACTGTACTTGTTGTTACACATGACCGTGAAATCGTTCAGAGAAATAAGAAGAGAACTATTCTTATTGAAGATGGTTGTGTCACAACAGATACAAGTTTAGGAGGTTATCAGTCATGGAATTCGTAGAAGAATTGAAAGCAATGCCTAAGCATTGTAAAACTGCTTTCCAGAATATCTGGAGAAACGGTGTGATGTCTATTTCATCTATTTTTGCAGTTACTATTACGTTGATTTTGATTGGTGTTGTATCAGTCATTGCTATCAATGTGAATCATATGACTGTTAATATTGAAAATAGCTTGAATATTTATGTGAAGGTGGACCGTGGTGCTACTGATGAACAAAGTAAAGCTGTTGGTGATGAAATCAATAAATTAACTGGTATCAAGAAGGTTAATTATTCTAGTAAAGATAAAGAGTTAGACAAATTAATTGCATCTCAGGATAAAAATTCAAAACAGTTATTTGAAAACTATCGTAGTGATAATCCTCTTGGTGATGCATATATTGTAGAAGTCAAGAATGCGAAGAATCTTGATAAGATTGCGAAAAAGATTGGGGATATCCCTTATGTAAAAGAAGTCACTTATGGTGGTTCTTCTACAAATAAATTAGTAGATATCCTTGAATCAGTACGTAATGGTGGGGCTATCTTTGTGGTTGCCTTAATTGTAGTAGCACTCTTTATGATTGCAAATACAATTAAAATCACTATTACATCTCGTTCAACTGAAATTTCAATCATGAGAATGGTTGGTGCTTCTAACTGGTATATCCGTATTCCATTTATGTTAGAAGGTATCTTTATTGGACTTATTGGTTCTATTGTGCCTTTAATTATCCTTGCTTATGGTTATAAGTTTGCCTATGCGACAATGACATCATTGATGTCTTCTAACTTGATCACATTTGTATCACCTTATCCACTTGTATGGGAATTAGGTGCATTCTTAGCACTACTTGGTGCTGTTGTAGGATTAATTGGTTCATTCTTCTCAGTACGTAAATTCTTGAAATTATAACTGCACATATGTGCAGTTTTTTTGTAGAATAAGAGTGAGGTGATAATCATGAAGGAAAGAGATCTCAAAGAGAAATGTTATATGGAAGCGCTAGATGGTTCTATATCAAATATAAAGGTTGTATTGAATCATATGAAAAAGATTGATTTACAAGAAGGCATACTCGAAGAAGCTGTTTTAAATAAGGATCGTATGCGTACAATATTGCATCTAGAACTTGCTTTGGCAGATTATTGTATTCTATTAAGAAAGATGAAAGAAAATCAGTTTATTAATTATCTTCCTGCTATGAGTAAGGATATTAATGCATTAATTCATTGTAATCGCTTTGAGTATCATGATCATGTGATTATCGTTTATTCACAAAGAGGGGAAGAAGATATTGATATAGAACATCTGATTTCTTTTGGTGAAGACCTCTTAGAAAGTTATGGTTTAAATTGATATTTTTTAAATCATGCTTATTGAATTTCAAAGTGGATAATGCTATTATCTTTGGAGTATACGGAGGATGAAAAGTTATGAAAAAAAGACCTATTGTTTTATGTATTATGGATGGTTACGGATTAACTGATAGAGTTGATGGTAACGCAGTAAAACTTGCTAATACACCTAATCTTGATGATTTAATGGCAATGTATCCTACTACAACTATTAAAGCTTGTGGTAACGCTGTTGGTTTACCTGAAGGACAGATGGGTAACTCAGAAGTTGGTCATATGAATATTGGTGCAGGACGTACTGTTTATCAGTCACTTACTTTAATCAATAAGGCAATTGATGAAGGTACTTTCTTCACAAATGAAAAATTTGTAGAAGCAGTAGAAAATGCTAAGAAGAATGATTCTAAGTTACATATCTGGGGATTATTATCTAGCGGAGGAGTTCACTCTTCAAATGAACATATCTATGCATTATTAAAGCTTGCTAAAGATGCTGGCTTAACTAAGGTTTATGTACATGCATTCCTAGATGGACGTGACGTAGCACCTGATTCAGCTGTAGATTTCGTTGGAGAACTTGCTGAAGAAATGAAGAAGATCGGTGTGGGTGAAATCGCATCTATCTCAGGTCGTTACTATGCAATGGACCGTGATAAGAGATTTGATCGTGTTAACTTAGCTTATGAAGCAATTGTTGATCATAAAGGAAACAGCTTCACTGATCCAGTACAGTTTGTAAAAGATTCTTATGCTGAAGAAGTATTTGATGAATTCGTTGTACCAGGATACAACTCAGCTGTAGATGGTGCTGTTGAAGATAACGATTCAATCATCTTCGCTAACTTCCGTCCAGACAGAGCAATCCAGCTTGCAACTGTTATGACAAACCCTGATTTCTATGCTGATAAAGGATATACACCTGCTACAAAGAGAAATGGTATTTACTTCGTATGTATGATGAAATATGCTGACTCAGTAAATGGTCATGTCGCATTCGCTTTACCAGAATTAACTAATACATTTGGTGATTATGTATCAGCTCAGGGATTAAAGCAGTTAAGAATTGCTGAAACTGAAAAGTATGCCCATGTAACATTCTTCTTTGATGGTGGAGAAGATAAGGAAATCGAAGGTGCTAAGCGTGACTTAATCAACTCACCTAAGGTTGCTACTTATGATTTACAGCCAGAAATGAGTGCTTACCTTGTAAAAGATAAGTTAATCGAAGAATTAGATTCTGATGAATTCGATGTTGTTATTGTTAACTTCGCTAACTGCGACATGGTTGGTCATACAGGTGTTATTCCTGCAGCTATCAAGGCAGTTGAAGTTGTTGATGACTGTGTTGGTGAAGTATATGAAAAGGTCGCTGAACTTGGTGGTACTATGTTAATCACTGCTGACCATGGTAACGCAGAAAGACTTCTTGATGAAGAAGGTAACCCATTCACAGCACATACTACAAATGATGTACCTTTAATCGTAACAAATTCTCACCTTGAATTAAAAGAAGGCGGAAAACTTGGAGACTTAGCTCCAACTATGTTACAGCTTCTAGGACTTGCTATCCCAGAAGAAATGGATGGTACAAGCCTTATTAAATAATTGAACTATTAAAGCGAGACATCTTAGTTTCGCTTTTTTTGTATTTGTGTTAATATAGTCGAAAAGGAGAAATCAAAATGAAGAAATTACTCATTTTATGCCTTTCTTTTATGCTTTTAGGCTGTAGTACATCTTCAGTTAAAAAAAAGAGTGTAAAAGGTATTAAAGAGATACAATATGCAGAATTAAAGAAAGTGATGGAAGAAGATGTTTCTTTCATACTTTATCTTGGTCGTCCTGATTGTGGAGACTGTCAGGCTTTTGAACCCATCCTTGAAGACTATCTTAATAATCATCCTAATGAAGGTGTTTATTATTTAAATATCAAAGCATATCGTGATGCGTCATTAAAAGAAGATGCCACAAAAGAAGAGAAAGAGTTCTATAAGAATCTTTATAAGACATTTGATTTTAATTGGACACCAACACTAGAAGTTATATCACAAGGACAGGTACAGAAAAAATATCAGTATCTTGATGAAGACTATTATTCTATCAAGGATCGTAGTAAACAGATTATAAAGAAAAAAGAATTCATTAAAGAATTCAAAGTATTTATGAATGATTATTTTAAGGAGTAGTAAACTATGAAATGTCCACACTGTCATAAAGATATCAGACCCACAGATCACTTCTGTCCTCATTGTGGTTATGATTTAAGAAGAAATCCACCAAGAAGTACTTCTATTCTAGGTCGTATGATGAAAGGTTATCTTGTTATCATGTTACTTACAGTTGCACTTCCTATGGCTATTATATTCTATAGTCAGTTCTTTACAGGAAAGTCAATTACATCTAATTTCCAACAGTCAAACCTCTATGAATTAGGTGAATTAAAGAAAACAGAAGGAGAAGAAGTCTATCACTTTGATTCTTCTAAAGCGTTTAAAAAGAAGTTTTCAAATGCGGAAACATTCATCAAGCCGGCTGAGTCTTATAAGAAATCATTAGAAAAACAATATGGGCAGACATTTACTGCAACTTATGATTATACTGTTTATTCGAATAATGATCTCTATACGACTATTACCTGCAAGGCGCATATAGATGACAATACAAAGATAGTATTGAAACGTACATACAATCGTTCTAAGACGGATACAATTAAGACAACAATCATAAAAGATAATTGTGAAAACTTCAACGATCTTTTGCAAGTTGAAAATAAAGAATTGATTACTACAGTCATTGATCAGCCTACATACAATAAGCTGATGAAAGCTTTCAATGGTAAAAAAGAAGAATTTGAAACAAATAAAAAATTCCTAGGTCACTATGGTTTAGGTGCTTATATCAATGATAGTCAAGTATCTCTAGTCGTTTACCCGGGAAATAAATACCAATCACAATTTAAAGCACAGACAGAAGGAAATCATTCTCTTGCTCGCTAACGAGTATTCCTTAGGGAAGTATGCAAAACGCATGCTTCCTTTTTTTAATGCCAATTCCAGTCAAATAGACTGTTTTATATAGATTCTCTCATGACATAGTAATATATGTCTTTTTTTATTTGTAGAAAGGGAAATGAAGATGAAGATTTTAAAAAGAATAAGTGCAGCGATATTATCTCTATTGATGATAGTTGGAATCACTACACAAAGTATGAATATCGTCAATGCAGCATCATATCAAATGCAGTATTATGGAAAGACAACAGCCTATGGCAGTACAGTGGGTAGCTTTGCGATTGATGGAAGAAGAGCCTGGTGCCTAGAACACAATAAGACTACACCGCCATCTCAAACGATGTCAGGTGACTTTTATACAAGTACAGAACCTAAATATGCGAATATTCGTAAGATTATGTATTATGGATGGTTTGGTTATCAGATGTGGGAGGGCATGAATGGTCTTACAGAGGCACAGAAGAATGTTATTATGTCAAAAGCATTGTCTCATGCTTATTCAGGCACATCACTTAATAAAGGCAAGGTGACTGAGTTTTATAATTATGCCACTGCGCAGGCTGATCCATTAAATCAGAATAACCTGATGTTCAGTAAGAATGATTTATATACTTATTATGACAAGAACGAAAAGGTTCAGAAATCTGAATCAGTAAAACTAAATGGTCCAAGTGGATATCATTTCACACTTAATACTGGGACAAAGAGAGTTTTAGTCATCAATGAATCAAGAAATCAATCAGGCGAAACAGTTGATATCTATGGTGGAGATACAATTCATTTAGAAGCGGATGCTTCCTATACAGGTACAATCCAGTCTGGTAAGAAATCAGGTGGATTCACTTTTGCGCCATTAATTATTTCTAATGGAAAGAGTGAAAATCAACGTATTGGTACATGGTATGCTATTGCTCCAGTTCAGTCTACTTATTTAAATGCGACATTTCATGCAGTAATTGGCAGTTTGAAACTTAGAAAGACAGATATGGGTGGAAAACTTTTAGATGGTGCCATCTTTCATGTGTCAGGTCATGATTATGAGAAAGACGTCACAGTCACAAAGGGTGAAATAGTGCTCAATAATTTACTTATTGGTGATTATACAGTGACTGAAAAAGGTGCACCTCATGGTTATTTACTCAATACTTCAACATACAGTACAACAATCAAAGCAGGAGATACATCAGTGATTACAATTACTGATGAAGCCCCTACAGGACAAATTACAATTAAGAAGTCAGATACAACAGGTATCGTACAAGGAGAAGCGTCATTAGAAGGAGCAGAATATACTGTTTATGATTTAAATAAGAAAGAAGTCGGAAAAATCATTACTAATCAAGAAGGTGATGGTCGTTTGGATAATCTACCACTAGGTACTTATACAGTTAAAGAAACAAAAGCACCTGTTGGTTATAATTTAGATTGGAATACTTATACAGTGGATTTAACATACAAAGACCAGACATCTTCTATTATTCTAGGGCATGTCGATTCTAAGGATATGGCAAAGATAGGAAGTATTGAAATAGAAAAGACAGATACAGATTCAAAGCCATTAAAGGGTGGAGAGTTTGGAATCTATGCGAATGCTGATATGTATATAGGTGCTACACTTTATAAGAAGGGTCAGCTTGTTATGTCTATCAAGACAGATGAAAATGGTATTGCATCATCGGATATACTTCCTTATGGTTCATATTATGTAAAAGAGTTAAAGGCACCAAGCACAGAAGATGGAAACAAAGAGAACTTTGTATTATCTGATGAAACACAGCATGTCAAGATTACTGGTTATAGTAGTGCACGTATGCTGATTGTGGCAACACCTGTTGCTTTTATTGATAAGAAAGTATATGTGACTAAGACAGATATCACAGGTTCAAAAGAAATCAAAGGGGCTCAGCTTCAGGTAACTGATTTAAATGGAGAAATCATGGATTCTTGGGTTTCTGATGGACAGCCTCACTCTATTAAAGGATTAATCGAAGGACATGATTATATTCTTACTGAAACAAGTGCACCTCATGGCTATGTTAAAGCGCAATCTATAAAGTTTACTGTTTCTAAAGAGAAGAAGGATGAAACAATTGTTATGAAAGATACACAAGTAAAAGTATCAAAGACAGATGTTTCAGGTAAAAAAGAATTAGAAGGCGCAAAGCTTGAAGTAAGAGATGAATTCAATCAAGTGGTCGATTCTTGGACTTCCACAAAAGATCCTCATTTTGTCAATGGCTTAGAAGAAGGCAAGACTTATACTTTAATTGAAACAACTGCACCTGATGGATATATCAAAGCAGAATCAATCACATTTACTCTCACTCATAAGGAAAACATGAATGTGACAATGAAGGATGCTCAGATGAAAGTTTCTAAAGTTGATGAAGAGACAGGTGAAGATGTATTGGGTGCAGAGTTCTCTGTTTTTGATAAGCAAGGAAATCTAGTGGATCAATGGATCACAGATGGCTCACTTCATGCAGTCAATCATCTAGAAGTAGGAAAAGAATATAATCTTAAAGAAACTAAAACACCTAAAGGCTTTTTAACAATCTCGGATCAGACATTTGTTGCATCAAGTGAAGATGTATCTCTAGAAATCAAAGAACAGCCAAGACTGATTAATATCCAGGTGAATAAATTAGATGCGAAGACAAAACAGATTATTAAAGACAAAAACTTTGAATTTACATTATATACTGATCCTGAATGTACAAAGAGTCTTACCTCTATTTCTTCTCATGACGGTATCGCTACATTCAAGTCTTTAAGATTTGGAACTTATTATATCAAGGAAACAAAAGCCCCTCTTGGTTACTATCTATCTCAGGAAGTCAAGAAGGTTGTTTTAGATGAAAATGTAGAAGGAGATACTTATACATTGGATTATATGAATACGCCGATAGAAATCATTCATACAGGCGATTCAACACAGATAATGATCATTGTAATTCTATGTATCTTATCTTTGATTTCTATTGTATTACTTCTTAGAAAGAAGAAAATTGAATAGTTCATTTAGGCTGGAGAGTTTTCTCCAGTCTTTTTCTATTAATATGACTTTTTTTTATTGAGCCCTTCCTATATAATGGGGAAATAAGGAGGGCATAACTATGAAAATGGTATTTTGTGATATAGATGGGACTCTTTATCGTGATAACAAACAAATATCACCATTAAATAAAGAAGCTCTGATGCGTTTTCGTGATGCAGGTGGCAAGGTTGTCTATTGCACAGGACGTCATATTCTAGAAATGGGAATGATTCTTGAAAAAGACGGTTATCCTTTTGATTATCTAGTATTAAACAATGGTGGGGCTATACTAGACGGCAATAAGGATACTCTTTATGAAAAACATATAGAAGCATCAGTTGGACTTGATATTCTACAATGGGGTGTAGATGCGAACATGTTTGTCCATATGTGTGATGGAAAGAAGAGTTATGGCTGTTTTAATCATCAATCCTTTGCACATAGTGACCAGGGAGATATACCTATTCCTGATGACTATATGACTCTAATGAAGAAAAGTCCTTCATTCCAGATTATCAGCTTGAATCAGGAAAATATGCAGACAGACCAAATTGATATGATTAAGAAGAGAATTGAAGAAAAGTATGGCAGCTATGTAGAGTGTCATCCCAATCTTCATTTTCTAGATGTTGTTCCTAATAACTGTTCAAAAGGAACAGGTGTGAACTATCTAAAAGAAAACACAAATGCGACAACTTATACGATAGGTGATTCATGGAATGATTTATCGATGATTGAAGCAGGAGATCATGGCTGCACATTTGATTATGCACATGATGATATTCAAAAAAAGGCTGATCATGTCTATAGTTATGTCTATGAAATGATCGATGATATACTAGGGGGTAAAATATAATGAACTGGAGAAATAACTTAAGAGATGTAGAACCTTATGTTGCTGGGGAGCAGCCTAAGATGTCTCATCTTATCAAACTAAACACAAATGAAAATCCATATGAACCAGGAGAAAAGGTTAAAGAAGCTATTCAAACTTTTGATCCATTTAAGCTAAGACTTTATCCTGATGCCGATGCATCAAAGCTTAAACATTTAATTGCGGAATATCATGGTTTAGATGATAAACAAGTATTTATTGGAAACGGAAGTGATGAGGTTCTTGCCTTAACATTCTTAACATGTTTCAATGGAAAAGATCCACTTCTATTCCCAGATATTACTTATTCTTTCTATCCTGTTTACTGTGAATTATTTAATATTGACTATAAAACAATGCCGTTAGATGACGCATTTAAGATTAAGAAAGAAGATTATTTCACAAAAAATGGTGGCATCATCTTCCCTAATCCCAATGCACCTACAGGTGAATTGATGTCTGTAGAAGACATTGACGAGATTATCAGTCATAATCCTGATAGTGTTGTAGTGATTGATGAAGCGTATATTGATTTTGGTGGAGAAACAGTGATTCCACTATTAAAGAAATATGATAACTTACTTGTGATTCATACATTCTCTAAATTCCGTTCACTTGCAGGAAGCAGACTGGGTGTTGCGTTAGGTAATGAAGAATTGATTTCACATTTATATGATGTGAAGAACTCATTCAACTCTTATCCAATCGATGCACTTGCACAGGTTATTGGTGAAGCATCTATACAAGACAGTGATGTCATCAAAGAACATGCTAAAAAGATTGTGGCAACACGTGAACGTACAAAGAAGTCCCTTAAAGAAATGGGATTCACAATGACAGACAGCTATTCTAACTTCATCTTTATTCATCATGATGATTTTGATGCAGAATATATCTTTAAAGAATTAAGAAAGAAACATATTATTGTAAGATATTTCAATGCACCACGTATTAATCAGTATTTACGTGTGACTATCGGAAATGATGAAGAGATGGATGCATTCTTAGATGCTGTCAAAGAAATTATTCAAGCATCATAAAAGCATAAGGAAACAATTAATGATATGATAAATACAGATAACGTACTTCTATTTGATCTAGATGGTACAGTACTCAATACCGATGAATTGATTTTTCAATCATTCAGATATACATTTAAGCAGTTTCTTCCTGAATATACTTTATCAGAAGAAGAATTACTTTCTTTTTTAGGGCCTCCTTTAAGAGAATCATTTGCACGTTATCTTTCTGGTCATCAGGTAGATGAAGCAGTACAAGTATATCGTGCTTATAATCGTGAGAAGCATAATGATTATGTCACTCTTTATCCTCATGAAACAGAAGTATTAAAAAAACTTCATGAAGAGGGTATAAAGATGGCTATTGTCACTACAAAATACAAGGATGCCGCTGTCTATGGATTAAAGTGTGCAGACTTAGATCAATATTTTGATGTAGTGATAGGAAGTGATGAAGTCACTCATGGTAAACCTCATCCGGAAGCATTACGCGTTGCCTTGTCCCATCTTAATGCGACAAAAGGCTATATGATTGGTGATAATGTGACAGATATTCAAGCAGGTAAAAATGCAGGTATTGGGACAATAGGGGTGACCTGGTCACTTAAAGGAACTCAGTTACTCCTAGAAGAACATCCAGATTATATGATGGAGTCTTATGATGATTTATATCAATATCTAGAAAGGATGTAGACTATGAAAGATATCATTATTATTGGTGGTGGACCAGCTGGTTTAACTGCCGCTTTATATGCAAGTCGTGCCGGAGCAGATGTGATGGTTATTGAATCAGGGGCACCTGGTGGTAAATTAAACTTAACAGCGCATATAGAAAACTATCCTGGCATAAAAGAGATGATGGGCCCACAATTAGCCTATGATATGTATGAACAGGCTCTTAACTTCGGTGCTGAATTAAAGATGACAGAAGTAAAAGGCATTGTAGATAAGAATGACCATAAGGTGGTTATTACATCTAAAGAAAAACTAGAAGCACGTGCTGTCATTATTGCGACAGGGACTAAAGAACGTAAGATGGGGCTTGACCTAGAAGATGAAATGACAGGTAGAGGTATTTCTTATTGTGCTGTTTGTGATGGGCCTTTCTTTAGAGGTAAAGAGGTTGCTGTTATCGGTGGTGGTAATAGTGCGATTGAAGAATCACTTTATTTGGCAGGTATTACAGAAAAGGTTCATATTATCATGAGACGTGATGTATTCCGTGCAGATGATTATCTAGTGAAAAAAGCACTCAATAATGAAAAGATTGAGTTCCATTTCAAGAAGAAGCCACATGCTTTAATTGTAGAAGAGGATACATTAAAAGGCTTAGAACTAGAAGATAGTGTTACAAAAGAAGTAGAACCACTTTATGTACAGGGGATTTTCCCATTTATTGGATTAGATCCAGTCACTGATTTTGTGAAGGATTTGGGTATTACAAATGAACAGGGTTATATTGATGTAGATGAACATATGGAAACATCTGTTCAAGGTTTATTTGCGATTGGTGATGTAAGAACTAAGACATTAAGACAGGTTGTCACAGCGGCTAATGATGGTGCGATTGCTGGACAATATGCTGCCAAACTTGTAGAAGAGAACTAGTAATAGTTCTCTTTTTGAATGCTTTATACACACATTGATGTATGTTATAATAACGTTGTTGTTAAGGAGGAAGGTCTATGTCAAATGTAGAAGTTGTATTAGTTTCTGGTATGTCTGGTGCAGGTAAATCTACTGCTATGGCTGTTTTTGAAAATATGGGATATTACTGCATCGATAATTATCCAGTTGCTTTATTAGAAGAGTTTGGAGATTATTTACTCAATGAGACATTAGGTAGTAAGATTGCAATGGGTATTTCATTAGGGGATGCTTTGCAGGCAATTCGTGAACTATCTAATATGGATTGGATCAAGCTGACTATTGTATTTTTAGATTGTGATAATTCAGAAATCTTGAAGCGTTATAAGCAGACAAGACGTTCTCATCCAATGATGATTATGAATAAAGCCAACACACTTTATGATTCTATTGAACTAGAACGTCATGAATTTGAACAGATTAAAACACAGGCTGATTTAGTCATTGATACAACTTTATTAAAGCGTACAACATTGCAGGATAGACTAGAAGCATCTTTTTATCATGAAACAGGAGAAACTTTCCGTGTCTCTTTTGTCTCATTTGGATATAAGTTTGGTATTCCAAAGGATGCAGATCTACTTCTTGATGTAAGATTCCTACCTAACCCTTTTTATGTTCCTGAACTTAGAAATAAGACAGGAAATGATAAGGAAGTCTATGACTATGTCATGGAAAAGCCAGAAACTCAGGAATTTGTAGAAAAGACTCTGGCTTATTATGATTATTTATTGAAAGAATATGAAAAAGAAGGAAAGATGCAATTGATAGTTGGTATTGGCTGTACAGGTGGTCAGCACCGTTCTGTTACTCTTACAAATTTCCTTGCAAACCATTACAAGAAATATTACAAAGTATATAAGTGGCATCGTGATGCTGACCACTAGAGGATGTGAAAAGAAATGTTGTCGTTTTCAAGAAAAGTAAAGGAAGAGATCGTTTTTAATGATTTTGATCATGACTGCTCTAAAGCGATTCTTTGTGCTTTATTAAAAACCAATGGAACCCTTATGTTAGGACAGGGACTCTCTCTCTTGATCCGTACAGAAAACGCAAAAATAGCGTCAAAGATGCATAAACTTCTTAAAGAACTTTATGCACCTTCAATAGAATTTAAAGTTAAAAAGATGATGAAACTTAAGAAGAATAATGTCTATCTTCTTAAGGTCTCTAAAGCAAGAGAAATACTCGAAGATCTTCATTTATTAGAAGGTTTAGGTTTCACTATGCTGCCTTCTGATGAGATTCTTTATGATGATCGTACAAGAAGAGCTTATCTTGCAGGAATCTTTCTCGCAAGCGGTTCAGTGAATAACCCGGATACATCTAACTATCATCTAGAAATGAGTGTACAGGATGAACCTCTTGCTATGTATATTGAAAATATGATGAATCATTATGGGTTAAATGCGCATGTTATCAAGAGACGTAATCGTTTTGTTATTTATATGAAATCTGCAGAAAGAATAGGTGATTTCTTACGTGCGATTGGTGCTTCTACTTCTGTTATGGAATTTGAAACAACACGTATTGATCGTTCCATGGCCAATACTGTAAACCGATGGAATAATTGCGATATTGCGAACGAAATGAAGGCAATGACAGCCAGTGCCAAACAGATTGAAGATATTGCTTATGTGATTGATAAAGCAGGAATAGAAATTCTGGATTCTAAAACGGCTGAAGTCGCTCAGATCCGTTTAGAAAATCCTGAGTTGACACTTAATGAACTTGCAGATGTTTATTTTGATAAAACAGGACAGACTATTTCTAAATCAGGTCTTCACCATCGTTTCAAGAAAATCAAAGATGAAGCAGCACGTCTTCGTCAGATGGAGGAAGAATAATGACTGTAACAGAAAGATTTGGAATGCGTATCAAAGAATTAAGAGTGCAGCAGGGGATTTCTCAGGAAGAACTAGGCTTTAGATGCCATCTTTCTAAGAATTATATATCTGATGTAGAAAGAGGCACTAGAAATGTCAGTCTTAAGGCAATAGATCAGTTTGCGAAGGGTTTAGGTATTACTCTTAAAGAACTTTTTGATTACTAATCATGTGAAATTTCAGAAGATGTCTTAGGCATCTTCTATTTTTTATTTGAAATTGGTATAATTTTTGTAAGTTCATCATATGTTTACAATAGAGACATATAATGACTACACTTAAAGGAGAAACTATATGGATGTACTAATTTATTTAATAATTATATTTTTAATTCTATCTGTTTTCTTAAACATCATTGTGTATGCATGGCCTTTCTTATTAATTATGTTTGTTGTATATGAAATCTGGAAATATTTCAAACTCAAGAAGATCAGAAAACAGTATGAAGAAGCACAATCACAATATTCATCTCAATCTCAGTCAAGTACACGTAATGATAATCCTGATATCATTGATGTAGAATATAAAGTTGTAGATGAAGAAAAGACAGGGGATGACCAATAAATGATCTGCCCATCATGTCATAGACAAGTCCCTGAAGGGGCTCATTTCTGTCCTCACTGTGGTAAACCAATTGATGATAAATGTCCACATTGCGGACATCAGAATATTCCTAATGCGAAATTCTGTGCTTTTTGTGGAAGACCACTTCTAGCAGGAACAACACGTCGTCCACAGGGTTCATTTACACCAACGGAGGATATTTATCAGGAAGAAGAAAAAACATATGAACCAGAAAAGGTATCACGTAAAGTAAACTGGAAAGTTGTTCTTATTTCAGTATTAGTTCTTATACTTGCCACTACAGGCGCACAATATTATCTTAAACATTCTAAGAGTATTAAGTTTTCTGATGCGAGTCCAAGTGTTTCAGAAGAGATTAATTCTATTGTAAAGCTTAAGAAAACAACGGACATTGAACAATATTCTAACTTGTCCAATGATGGAATGGTAGCAGCGGATGACCATTACATCTATATGTCTAATGCCAATAATGAGTTAGTGAAATTAGATAAGAAGATGAATGTCATCAAGAATTATGGTATTAAACAGGCCACTTATTTAAATCTGGTAGGTGATAAGCTTTATTATACTGATAGTGATCATCATATCTCTGTTCTTGATACAAAGACAGGTAAACATGAAATATTACAGAATGTAGGGGCATTCTATATGACTTATCATGACAATAAGCTTTATTATCAAAATGATGATGATAATGAAAGTCTTTATGTCTATGACCTTTCTACAAAGGTATCTACAAAACTATTAGAAGAACATATTTATAATATGAATTTTGTAGGAGATACCATTTATCTCACAGGTAAGTCTTCTATTATTTCATATAATATGACAACAAAATCCACTGATACTATCTATAATGAACAGGTATATGGTTCAGTCTATAATGATGGTTATCTTTATTTCATTACAGATAGACAGTCACTTGGTAGAGTGAGTGTGCAAACAAAAGAATCACAGATCATACTTACTGATATGGGTTATTCTATGTTTGTGATGAGTGACGAGGCTATCTACTATGTAGGAAGTGATGCAAAAATGTATCGTCTTGATTTAAGTACTAAAAAGACAACTGCAGTTTATCAATTCCAGTCACATCGTATTAATGGTATGCAGATTGTGAATGATCATCTATTTGTGAAAGATAATCAGGATTGGAAGGTTGTAAATACTTCTAATACAAAGTATGCAGTGATATTTGAGAATTAGGCACTGATTCACTTCAGTGTCTTTTTTTGTACGCAGTATTTATGCTATAATGGGTGGGTAAAAAATGGAGATGATTATATGTTAATAAGCGAAATTATTGAGGCAACAAACGGAAAACTCTTAAATGGTCACTTAGATGACCAGGTGAATGGCTTTACACAGGATACACGTGTGATTCAGCCAGGAAACTTATATATCCCTCTTGTAGGCATTAAAGATGGGCATGACTACATTCCACAGGCATTTGAAAATGGTGCAGCCGCAACTTTGACAAGTCATCCTATTGAGGATGATTTACACAATGTCATTTTAGTAGAAGATACAATGAAGGCATTAGGTGATTTAGCACGTTATGTACGTGTTCATTCAAATGCAAAAGTTGTAGGTATTACTGGTTCAGCAGGAAAAACAAGTACTAAAGATATGATTGCAAGTGTTATTTCACAGCAATATACAACATTAAAAACACAAGGAAACTTCAATAATAATATTGGACTTCCACTCACTATTCTTCGTTATAATGGTGAAGAAGTCATGGTTATTGAAATGGGTATGAACCATTTAGAAGAAATAGATTACTTAACTAAGATTGCATTACCAGATATTGCGGCTATCACAAATATCGGTACAGCACATATTGGTGAACTTGGTTCAAGAGAAAATATCCTACAGGCGAAGATGGAAATCGTTCATGGTATGAATCATGGTACTTTAGTTGTGAATAACGACAATGATCTTTTATCTACAGTACATCCTGAAGGAATCTCTTTAAAAACAATTGGTATTGAAAGTGATGCAGACTTAAAGGCAACTGATATTATCTTGAATGAAGATATGTCATCATTTAGAGTGAAGGTGGATGGTAAGGACTATGCAGTAAGAGTCTATGTGCCTGGTGTTCACTTTATCTTTAATGCATTGATTGCGATTCAGATTGGTTTATTATTAAATATTCCAATGGAAAAATGTATCAAGGGTATTGAAACATTTGAATTAACTAAAAATAGAAATGATATCTTAACACTTGAACGTCATATCCGTGTTATTGATGGCACTTATAATGCGAACCTTGATTCTATGAAATCAAGTATTGATGTATTATCAGGATATGCAGATCGCAAGATTGCAGTATTAGGGGATATGTTAGAGCTTGGAGACTATGAAGAAACACTTCATCGTGCTGTAGGTGCTCATTTACTTAAAAAGAATATTGATTTAGTCTTGACTGTAGGTCCTGCTGCGCGTTATATTTCAGACGAAGTAAATAAAGCAAAACCAGGTGTTGCCTATCATTTTGATGATAATGCCTCTTTAAGTGCTTATTTACAGGAATGTCTAGAAGAAAATGATGTTGTTCTAGTCAAGGCTTCTAATGGTATGCATTTAAAAGAAGTCATTAATGATTTAAAGGAGAATAATTAAGATGAAATTATTATTAGTATGTGGTGGACAGTCTACAGAACATGCTGTTAGCCGTATGTCATGTGTGAATATCTATAAAAATGCCGATAAGACTAAATATGACATTAAGGTTGCAGGTATCACAAAAGAAGGAGAATGGTATGATTTAGTATCTACTGATTTCTCTAGTGATAACTGGTTAGAAGGTGCAACAAAGATCGCTGATCATTTTACTTTCTTAAAATCATTTGATGTTGTATTCCCTGTATTACATGGTCAGTTTGGTGAAGATGGAACAATCCAGGGCTTATTAGAAATGGCTCAGATTCCTTATGTTGGATGCCGTGTGATGGCATCATGTACGGCAATGGATAAGATCTATGCAAAGAAATTATTTGATCAGGCTAATATTCCTCAGGTGCCTTCTTTATATGTTAAGAAGAGATATGATGATAAATTAGTTGTAGTAGATGATGAAGGAAGAGAAAGCTTTAACGTAGAAATGGAAATCTATACACACTTAGGATTCCCTTGCTTTGTGAAAGCAAGTCGTTCTGGTTCAAGTGTAGGATGTTATAAAGTAAATAGTCTTACTGAATTATTACCAAGACTTCATGAAGCAGCCACTTATGACCGTCATGTTGTTGTAGAAAAGGCTATTAATGCAACAGAATTAGAATGTGCTGTTATTGGTAATGATGATATCAGTGCATCACGTGTAGGACAGATTTTACCTCATGGTGAATTCTATACATATGAATCTAAATATGAAGATGAACAAAGTGCTACCTGCATTCCTGCAAGAGTAGATCAGTCTATCCAGGATTATATCAGACAGGCTGCAGTGAAAGCATTCAAGGCAGTAGATGGAACAGGTCTAGCTCGATGTGATTTCTTCTATGATAACGATACAGGAAATGTATATTTAAATGAAATCAATACAATGCCTGGCTTTACAAATATCTCTATGTATCCTCAGTTAATGAAGGATGCTGGACTAGATACACCAGCTCTTATTGATGAATTAATCAAGCTTGCATTACAGAGATAAGATGTCGAAAGACATCTTTTTTTATAGTTTTAAGAAATAAATATTTATCAATATAATAAATAATTTGCGAAGTAAGTGGAAAAATGTCTGTAATTAAAAACAATGAAAAAAGTATTGAATATTCCGATAAAATTTATATAAGTTATCACAAGAAACCGCTTATAAAACTGAATACCCGACAAATAATTAATATAATTAGGAAAATAAGGAAAAAAGTGAAAAAGTTTGTTGACATGTCTATATCGGAAGTATATGATAAACACAACAACCCAAAAGAAAACGACTTTGATAGGAACTAGTAGGGGAATGATGAAAGCGCAGAGAGGTTCTGGCTGGTGTAAAGAACTGTTTGATCATCTTTGAACTCATCCTTGAGTGGAGCACTGAATTAAGTAGGCTGCTACGGCACTTGCGACCGTTATCTCGCTAGAGTATGAACTTTACATATAAAGCGTACTCGATAAGGTTGATATTGTGAGGTATCAATAAATTGAGGTGGAACCACGAAGAATTATTCTCTCGTCCTCTTACGCTAGTAGGGGCGAGGGCTTTTTTTATAGGTTGGAAAGGAGAATAAACAACTATGATGAATTACCAAAAGTACAAGAGATTTGAAACAGTAAGCTTGAAAGACCGCACCTGGCCAGATAAGACAATTGAAAAAGCACCTGTCTGGTGTTCAGTAGATTTACGTGATGGTAACCAGGCATTAGTGACACCAATGAATATTCAGGAAAAGGTCAGAATGTTCAAGTTATTAGTCGAACTTGGATTCAAGGAAATTGAAGTAGGTTTCCCATCTGCTTCACAGATTGAATATGATTTCCTAAGACTATTGATTGAAGAAAACCTCATTCCTGATGATGTTACTGTTCAGGTATTAACTCAGTGTCGTGAACATTTGATTAAAAGAACATTTGAAGCCCTTGATGGATTAGATCGTGCTATTGTGCATATTTATAACTCTACAAGTATTCTTCAAAGAGATGTTGTCTTCAACAAAGATAGAGATGAAATCAAGAAGATTGCGACAGATGGCTGTGCTCTTGTAAAGAAGTTATGTGATAACTTTAAAGGTCAAGTCATTCTTGAATATTCACCTGAAAGCTTTACTGGTACAGAAATGGATTATGCGGTAGAAGTAGTGGATGCAGTCTTGGATGTATGGGGAGCTTCTAAGGATAATAAAGTGATTGTCAACCTTCCTTCTACTGTAGAAATGGATACACCAAATGTTTTTGCAGACCAGGTTGAATATGTATGTAGAAACCTAAAGGATCGTGAAAGAGTGATTCTTTCTGTTCATCCACATAATGATAGAGGCTGTGGCGTAGCCGCTACAGAACTTGCATTAATGGCAGGGGCTGATCGAGTAGAAGGAACACTATTTGGAAATGGTGAAAGAACAGGTAATGTTGATATTGTCACTGTTGCATTAAATATGTATACACATGGTATCAATCCAGAACTTGACTTCACACAGATGAATGAAATCAAGCGTGTCTATGAAGAATGTACAAAGATGGAAGTGAATCCTCGTTCACCATATGCAGGTCAGTTAGTATTTACTGCTTTCTCTGGAAGTCATCAGGATGCGATTAATAAAGGTATTCATAAATATCATGAAAGACAGCAGAAGCAGTGGGAAGTACCTTATCTTCCAATTGATCCCGCTGACTTAAATAGACAATATGAACCAATTGTTCGTATTAACTCTCAGTCAGGTAAAGGTGGCGTGGCCTTCGTTATGGATACAGTCTTTGGCTATCATCTACCTAAAGCATTACAGGGTGACTTCGCAAAGATCGTACAGAATATTTCTGAAGCAGAAGGTGAAGTATCACCAGAAAGAATCTATGATACTTTTAGAAATGAATATATTGAAAATGAAGAACCATTCCAGTTCGTATATCAGAAACTAACAGATATCTCAGAAGATACAGAAAACGAATATGAAAGAAAAGTCGAATTAACAATTCGTGATCATGGTGAAGAGCGTACAATTGTTGGTTATGGTAATGGTCCTATTGATGCAGTTAAGAATGCCTTCAATGATAATGGCTACCATTATATTCACTTATTAGATTACTCAGAACATGCATTAACATCTGGTTCAAGTGCGAAAGCAGCTGCTTATGTACAGCTTAGAGCAAAAGGTACATCTATTATTGAATGGGGTGTAGGTGTTCATCCAAATATTACAACTGCAACTATTAAAGCAATTATTTCAGCAATGAATAGAATACATAAAGATATGAGGGAGGCCGCTTAATGGAAAGACTTGTCCTGTCTATTCTCGTGGATAATACAGCCGGCGTACTAAGCCGAGTCGCTGGATTATTCTCTAGAAGAGGCTACAACATTGATTCATTGACCGTTGGGGAAACAAATGATCCAACAGTCTCACGTATGACAGTATCTGCAAGAGGAGAACCAGCCACTCTTGCACAGATTAAGAAGCAGTTAAGAAAGCTGGAAGATGTAATTGAAATATTTCCGCTAGATGATGACCATTCGGTCTATCGTGAATTGGTGCTTATTAAGGTAGAAGCAGACCACTCACAAAGACCGGATATTGTGTCAATAGTCAATATATTTAGAGCGCAGATTGTAGATGTTGCGCCAAATTCACTCGTTGTGGAAGTAACAGGTGATCAAAATAAGATCAATGGTATTCTCACAATGTTAGATACGTTCAATATCACTGAAATCGTCCGTACTGGTATTGCTGGCATCGGAAGAGGACTAGATGATTTTGATATAGAAAAGATGAAAGCTAAGAAAAATAGGGGGTAATTAATATGGCTAAAATCTATTACAACACAGACTGTGATTTATCTTTATTGGATGGTAGAAAGGTTGCTATCATCGGTTATGGTTCTCAGGGACATGCACATGCATTAAACCTTAAAGAATCTGGAGTAGACGTTGTTGTTGGTCTATACGAAGGTTCTAAGTCTTGGAAGAAAGCAGAAGAACAGGGACTTAAGGTTATGACATCTGCTGATGCAGCTGCTTGGGCAGATATCATCATGGTATTAATTCCTGATGAATTACAGGCTAAACTTTATAAGGAAGCTATCGAACCAAACTTAAACGAAGGCGATATGTTAATGTTCGCTCATGGTTTCAATATTCATTTCAATCAGATCGTTCCACCAAAGAACGTTGATGTAACTATGATTGCGCCAAAGGCTCCAGGTCATACAGTACGTTCAGAATACCAGGCAGGTAAAGGTACTCCTTGTCTAGTAGCAGTTGAACAGGATTATACTGGTAAGGCTCATGATTATGCATTAGCTTATGGTGCTGCAATCGGTGGTGCAAGAGCTGGTCTATTAGATACTACATTCAGAACTGAAACTGAAACAGACTTATTTGGTGAACAGGCCGTTCTTTGTGGTGGTGTATGTCAGTTAATGCAGACTGGTTTCGAAGTATTAGTAGAAGCTGGTTACGATCCAAAGAATGCATACTTTGAATGTATCCATGAAATGAAGTTAATCGTAGACTTAATCTACCAGTCAGGTTTCGAAGGTATGAGAAAATCTATTTCTAATACTGCAGAATATGGTGACTATATCACTGGTCCTAAATTAATCACTGAAGACACTAAGAAAGCAATGAAGAAAGTATTAGCTGATATCCAGGATGGTTCATTCGCTAAAGAATTCTTACTTGAAATGTCAGCAGCAGGTGGACAGGCTCACTTCAAAGCAATGAGACAGTTACACAATGAACATGAATGTGAAAAAGTAGGTGCTGATATCCGTTCATTATATTCTTGGTCTGATGAAGATAAACTTTTAAATAACTAATCACTAAGCAACACACACTTTGTGTGTTGTAAAGAGGAAGTACTACGGTACTTTCTCGTTACAACATTCAAAAATAACTTGAGGAGGATTATATATAATGGGAATGACAATGACGCAGAAGATCTTAGCTGATCATGCGGGAGTAAAAGAAGTTCATGCAGGTGAATTAATTGAAGCAAATGTAGATATCGTAATGGCAAATGATATTACAGGACCTATGGCTTTACCAATCTTTAAGAAAATGGCTGATAAGGTCTTTGATAAAGATAAGGTTGTCTTAGTGCCAGATCACTTTACACCTAATAAAGATATTAAATCTGCAGAGAACTCTAAAGCAATCAGAGAATTCTCTCGTGAACAGGGATTAACACATCATATGGAACAGGGTAAATGTGGTGTAGAACATGCTATCTTACCTGAAAGCGGCATTGTTGTGGCAGGTGATGCTGTCATTGGTGCAGACTCACATACTTGTACTTATGGGGCTATTGGTGCTTTCTCTACAGGTGTAGGAACAACTGATATTGCGACAGGTATGGCGACTGGACAGTTATGGTTCAAGGTGCCTTCAGCCATTAAATTTAATCTTCATGGTAAATTACCAAAATACGTATCTGGTAAGGATGTTATTTTACATATTATTGGACGTATTGGTGTAGATGGAGCATTATATAAATCAATGGAATTTACGGGTGAGGGGGTCAAAGAATTATCTATGGCAGATCGTTTCACTATTTGTAATATGGCTATTGAAGCAGGAGCTAAGAACGGTATCTTCCCTGTTGATGAAGCCGCTATTGAATACTTAGATAAACATGCTAAACGTGACTATAAGATCTATGAAGCAGACAAAGACGCTGAATATGAAGAAGTGGTAGATGTAGACTTATCTGCTATTAGACCAACTGTTGCTTTCCCTCATCTTCCAGGTAATGCGAAGACAGTGGATGAAATTGAAGCAATGGATAAGATCTATATTGATCAGGTTGTTATTGGATCATGTACAAACGGTCGTATGGAAGACTTAAGAAAAGCAGCCGCTATTCTTAAAGGTAAGAAAGTCGCTGATAATGTGAGAGTGATGGTTGTACCAGCGACTCAGAAGATTTACTTACAGTGTATCCTAGAAGGTATTCTAGAAACATTTGTAGAAGCAGGATGTGCTGTCAATACACCAAGCTGTGGTCCATGTATGGGTGGTCATATGGGTGTACTTGCGAAAGGTGAAAAATGTGTTTCTACTACAAATAGAAACTTCGTTGGACGTATGGGTGATGTAGAATCATTAATTTATCTTGCATCTCCTGAAACAGCCGCTGCAAGTGCGATTGCAGGTTATATCGCAAATCCAGAAAAATTCGGAGGTAATAACTAATGGAAGCTAAAGGTAGAGTATTTAAATATGGTGATAACGTTGATACAGACGTTATTATTCCAGCAAGATATCTTAATTCATTTGATGCCAAAGAATTAGCCACTCATGCTATGGTGGACTTAGATCCTACATTTGTAGAAAGAGTCCAGCCTGGTGATATTATTGTCGCAAAGAAGAACTTTGGCTGTGGTTCATCAAGAGAACATGCCCCTCTTGCATTAAAGACAGCAGGTGTTTCATGTGTTATCGCAAAAAGCTTTGCACGTATCTTCTATCGTAACTCTATTAATATCGGTTTTGCGATTCTTGAATGTCCAGAAGCCGTAGATGGTATTGATGATGGTGATGAAGTAAAAGTAGATTATGAAACAGGTAAGATTTATAACCTTACTAAGAATACAGAATATCAGGGTCAGCCTTTCCCACCATTCATGCAGAAGATCATTGAACAGGGTGGTCTTGTAAACTACGTCAATAATAAGAAAGGATAGAGGATATGGAAAAGAATATTGCGGTTATTAAAGGTGATGGAATCGGTCCTGAAATTGTGAATGAAGCAATTAAGGTACTTGATGCCATCGCAAAGAAATATAATCATACATTCAACTACAAGAATATCCTCATGGGAGGCTGTTCTATTGATGCTTATGGAGTCCCATTAACTGATGAGGCATTAGAAGTCGCAAAAAACAGCGATGCTGTATTATTAGGTTCTATTGGGGGAGATACTAATACATCTCCATGGTATAAATTAGATCCTACATTAAGACCAGAAGCAGGATTATTAAAGATTAGAAAAGAATTAGGTTTGTTCGCAAACTTAAGACCGGCTTATTTATATAAAGAACTTGCAGGTGCATGTCCTTTAAAGGAAAGCACATCAGAAGCAGGCTTTGATATGATTATCGTAAGAGAATTGACGGGTGGTTTATATTTTGGTGAAAGAAACACAAAAGAAATCAATGGTGAATTAGTGGCTCATGATAATCTTGTTTATTCAGAACATGAAATTAGACGTATCGCACAAAGAGGATTTGAAATTGCGATGAAACGTGGTAAGAAACTTACAAGTGTGGATAAGGCCAATGTTTTAGATACATCTCGCTTATGGCGTAAGATTGTGAATGAAGTGGCTCAGGACTTCCCAGAAGTAAAAGTAGAACATATGCTTGTAGATAACTGTGCCATGCAGTTAGTTAAAGATCCAGCACAGTTTGATGTTGTCCTCACTGAGAATATGTTTGGGGATATCTTAAGTGATGAAGCATCTATGGTCACAGGCTCTATTGGTATGTTATCAAGTGCTTCACTTCGTGAAGACCATCTAGGTATGTATGAACCAAGCCATGGCAGTGCACCTGATATTGCAGGACAGAATATTGCGAATCCACTTGCGACTATCTTAAGTGCCGCTATGATGCTACGTTATTCATTTGATATGGATGAAGAAGCAGCATGTATTGAAAAAGCAGTAGAAAAGGTTCTTGCGGATAATATCCGTACAGTTGATATTTATAAAGAAGGAATGACAAAAGTATCTACATCACAGATGGGCGATGCTGTAGTAGAAAGACTTTAGGAGGGTAATATGAGAAGTGATAATGTAAAAAAGGGAGTAGAACGTGCACCTCATCGTTCACTCTTCAATGCCTTAGGCATGACAGAAGAAGAATTAGAAAGACCTCTAATCGGGGTAGTTTGTTCATATAATGAAATCGTTCCTGGTCATATGAATCTCGATAAAATCAGTGAAGCAGTTAAGAAAGGTGTTTATTTAGCTGGTGGTGTACCAGTTGAAGTACCTGCGATTGCAGTATGTGATGGTATTGCGATGAACCATACAGGTATGAAATATTCACTCGTTACAAGAGAACTCATTGCAGATAGTACAGAATGTCTTGCAACAGCACATCAGTTTGATGGTCTTGTTATGATTCCTAACTGTGATAAGAACGTTCCAGGCTTATTAATGGCAGCGGCTCGTTTAAATATTCCAACTATCTTTGTATCAGGTGGACCAATGCTTGCAGGTAAGAAATTAAATGGTAAGAAGACTTGTCTTTCTTCACTATTTGAAGCTGTTGGTCAATATAATGCAGGTACTCTAGATGCTGCTCATCTTGAAGAATTTGAAGAAAAAGCATGTCCAACATGTGGTTCATGTTCAGGGATGTATACAGCGAACTCTATGAACTGTTTAACAGAAGCACTCGGTATGGGTCTTCGTGGTAATGGAACTATTCCAGCTGTTTATTCAGCACGTATCAGACTTGCAAAACATGCTGGTATGAAGATCATGGAATTAGTAGAAAAGAATATCAAACCAAGAGATATTATGACTCCTGCTGCATTTAAGAATGCGATGACAGTGGACATGGCTTTAGGATGTTCTACAAACTCAATGCTTCATTTACCAGCTATCGCACATGAAGCAGGTGTTGAATTAAATCTTGAAATTGCGAATGAAATTTCTAAATATACACCAAACCTTTGTCATTTAGCACCAGCAGGTTCTACATTTATGGAAGATTTAGATGATGCTGGTGGCGTATATGCAGTCATGAATGAACTTGATTCATTAGGTATCTTAGATACAACAGGTATTACATGTACTGGTAAGACTGTTAAAGAAAATATTGCGGGATGTGTAAACTTAGATCCAGAAATCATCCGTCCTGTTGATAACCCTTATATGAAAACAGGTGGTATTGCGGTATTAAAGGGTAATATTGCACCTGATAGCTGTGTCGTTAAGGCAGCTGCAGTGGCTCCTGAAATGATGACACATACTGGACCAGCGAGAGTATTTGATAGTGAAGATGATGCAATCAAGGCAATTCGTGCTGGTAAGATTGTCAAGGGTGATGTTGTTGTTATTCGTTATGAAGGTCCTAAAGGTGGTCCTGGTATGAGAGAAATGTTATCTCCTACAAGTGAAATCGCTGGTATGGGACTTGATAAAGATGTTGCATTAATTACCGATGGTCGTTTCTCAGGGGCAACTAGAGGGGCTTCTATTGGACATGTATCTCCTGAAGCAGCAGTAGGAGGACCTATCGCTTTAATTGAAGAAGGAGATATGATCTCTATTGATATTCCAAATAATAAAATTAATGTAGCTGTAGATGATGCTACATTAGAAGCACGTCGTGCTAAATGGCAGCCAAGAGAACCTCGTATCACTACAGGTTACTTAAGACGTTATGCTGCACAGGTAACAAGTGCCAATACAGGTGCTGTATTACAGCCAAATGATAAGTAAAGGGGGAGAATCCAAAAATGTTAATGAAAGGATCGGACATTGTAGTAGAAAGCCTTCTTGAACAGGGCGTTGATACTATCTTTGGCTATCCAGGAGGGGCCATCCTAGAAGTCTATGATAGTTTATATAAATATCAGGATAAGATTCATCATGTCCTTACATCTCATGAACAGGGGGCGTCTCATGCAGCTGATGGTTATGCACGTGCCACTGGTAAAGTGGGTGTCTGTATGGCAACAAGTGGACCAGGTGCCACTAACCTTGTCACAGGTATTGCGACAGCCATGATGGATTCTATTCCTTTAGTTGCTTTAACGGCCAACGTAGGTGTCAATGCCTTAGGTAAAGATGCCTTCCAGGAAATTGATATCAAGGGTGTGACTATCCCTATTACTAAACATAACTTTATTTGTAAATCACCCAAAGAACTCGCTCCAACTATTCGTAAAGCATTCCAGATTGCGAAAGAAGGTCGTCCAGGTCCAGTACTAGTCGATATGACTAAGAATGCGACTGTAGGTTCATGTGAATATACTAAAAAGGTGCCAGATGTCATTGGCAGTCGTAATTATACATTCCCTACAGCTTCTATTAAGAAAGCTGTGGAAATGATTGAAGCATCAGAAAAGCCATTCGTATTTGTCGGTGGTGGATGTATTATCTCTCAGGCGAGTGCAGCTTTAAAAGAATTTGTAGAAAAGATCGATGCGCCAGTTACTGATACATTAATGGGTAAAGGGGCTTATGATGGCACTAATCCACGTTATGCAGGGATGCTAGGAATGCACGGGACTAAAGCAAGTAATATCGGTGTATCAGAATGTGACTTATTGATTGCGATTGGTGTACGTTTCAGTGACCGTATTACAGGTAATGTGGATACATTTGCGAAGAATGCGAAGATTATTCATATTGATGTCGATGATGCAGAAATCGATAAGAATGTGCCTGTTGATTTAGGTATTGTCGGAGATGCAAAAGATGTTATTGAAGCTATTAATTTAACTTTAACACAACAGAACCATCCAGGATGGATGAAGGAAGTACGTACATTAAAGGATCGTTATCCTTTAACTTATGATCAGTCTAGATTAACTGGTCCATATGTGATTGAACAGATTGATAACTTCACTGATTCTCAGGCTATTATTACGACTGAAGTAGGTCAGAACCAGATGTGGGCAGCTCAGTATTATCACTATAGACGTCCTAGACAGTTCTTAAGTTCTGGTGGACTAGGTACTATGGGTTATGGACTAGGTGCTGCAATGGGAGCTAAATATGGCTGTCCTGATCAGTTAGTATTCAATATTGCAGGGGATGGATGTTTCCGTATGAACCTCAATGAATTAGCCACTGCATCACGTTACAATATCCCAATCATTGAAGTTGTACTTAATAACCATGTACTTGGTATGGTAAGACAGTGGCAGACATTATTCTATGGTGAACGCTATAGTGCAACAGTACTTCATGATAAGGTAGACTTCTGTAAGGTAGCAGAAGGATTAGGCTGTAAAGCCATCCGTGTCACTAAGAAAGAAGAAGTGATGCCTGCTTTACAGGAAGCAGTGGATTATCATGGTCCAGTAGTGATTGAATGTATTATTGATGATGATGATAAAGTATTCCCAATGGTTGCGCCAGGAAGCTCTATTGCGGAAGTATTTGATGAAGCAGATATTAATAAGTAATTAAAAAGGCTTGAAATAAAATCAAGCCTTTTTTAATGGAATAGAGATATGGATGGAGAATGTTTCTTCACTTTCTTCAATAGAACATGTTCCATTATGAAGTTCTACAATACGTTTTACACTTCTTAAACCAATCTTATTACTTTCTACTTTAGATAAGTCACTCTTCTTTTTATTGGTTAAAAGGAGATCAAAAGAATCATCTAGAGTAAGAGTCATATCTACATGTTTATCTGAATATTTATGAATATTAGAACAGAGGTTATTGATCATTCTTTTGATCATGGAGAAGTCTAAAAGGACTTCTTTTTTTATGTGTTTAATGTCTTTGTGAATGATAAAACCTTCTAATTCTAGATAGTTAAGATTCTCTTCTATATAACCTAAGAGTTCTTCTGTAGATATCTTTTCTAATTGAGGATGACTATTCTGTTCAAACACAAGTGAATAAGCAAATGTCTTATTAGACAATTCTTTGATTTGTTCTACTTTGTCAATACATCTATGTAAGTAGTTATCCATCTGTTCCTGATCCTTGAAACAATGTAAGGCAAGAATATCTAGATAACCTCTTAAACTTGTGAGAGGAGTTCTTAAATCATGGGACATAGCAGTAATAAGATCATGATGTGTCTGCTGCATTTCCATTTCTTTTTCATAATTTTCCTCTAATGTCACTCTTAGACTATCTATCTGATGAGCAAGTACTGCAAGTTCATCACGTCCTTGAATTGTCATAGGATGAGATAAATCACCCTGGGACATATTGAGTATTTCCTGTTTTAAACATTCAATATATTTAACTTTATGACGAATAAAGAAGAATGTAGGAAGAAGGAAAGTCATAAATGAACAAAACAATGCGGCATAGAAATAATACTTAATATACTTCAGTAAATTCATATCATACAGTTCTACTTCAGCCTTTTGATCCTTAAATTGGATTGTCTTTGTATAAACCATATTATAAGCATCTGTTTCAAAGTCATTTTGTAAGATATAAAGTGGTGTAATCATACTCACTGGCTCTGTAAGAATAGTGGCATAATTACCTGCTACATAATACTCATCCACATTATCATAAATATAAACAGACAAATAAGGGTCTTTTGTCTTAATTAATTTCTTAATCTTTTTCTTATCAGTCAGATTCACATCTTTCGCTTTTTCTTTAAAATCCTTAAAGAACTTTGTTCTTTTTTCTTTAATACCAGCAATATCATCAACAAAAGAATAATAATGGGAAATCTGTTCTCTAAAACAGCTATAGACAAGTACAGCGGAAATACTAGAGACAATCAATATCATAACAATCTTAGATGCAAGACTTACATATCTCTTACTCACAATAATATCCTTTACCCCAGATTGTTTTGATATGTTCAGGATTTGTAGGATCCTTTTCAATCTTCTGTCTTAAATGTCTAATATGCACCATGATTGTATTGTTTGCCCCATAATAATATTCTTCATGCCAGATAGCTTCAAATAGCTGACTAGGAGAAATAACCTGCTGTTTATTCATTAATAGATACTCTAGAATATTATATTCTAAATCTGTTAAGTTGAGTTTCTCTCCATCTATTGATGCTGTACGTTTCGCACTATTGACTTCTATATTACCTGTCTTATATGTAATCTGTTTTTCTTGTGTCGTACCTTTACCCTGATACACATGATAACGTCTCAGTAATGCTTTCACACGCTCATTTAATTCATTATAAGAAAATGGTTTAGTCAGATAATCATCACCACCACTAGAAAAACCTAATGTCTTATCACTATCCTGCCCCTTTGCGGTTAAAAAGAGAATAGGGGCTTTTGTTTTCTCTCTTAATAGAACACAAGCCTGATATCCATTCATCTCTGGCATCATCACATCAAGAATAATGAGATCTGTATCATCATCCACTAATTCGAGTGCTTCTTTTCCATTACTTGCTTCTATCACTTCATACCCTTCACTTGATAATAATACCTGGATGACTTCACGTATATCCTTATCATCATCCACAACCATGATCTTTTCGTTCATAACTATCTCCAATCCTTTGCCTTCACCCAATTTTCATGAGGTAACATATGACCAAGATGATCCATCACCTTGGATTGTGAACTATACATACCAGTCAACTTCATTTTCTTCTTTAAATCACTTGAAGATATAGAATTGAGGTTTTTAGGCATATTCTTTTTTCTATAGTATTTACCGAAATAGACAAGCTGGTTCATATCCACACGACTATCTTTTCTTACTATATAAGATGTCATCTGATGGTGAATATGACCATATTCTCCATCTGGATTATGTGTGACTACAGTTTTCCATTTCTTCTTACTTAATATATAGTGTACATCATTTTTAATATATTTTCTTGCTTTATCCCAGTTATCTCTCTGTCCATTTGTCTTATCTGGATAATTAAACATTACACCTGTATTATGTGTGGCTTTCATGACATTCATGAATTCTTTTTTTCTTGTTTTATTATTACCATTTGTTAGACATACAACAAGATAATGTTTCTTTAAAAGATGACTGCCACCCCAGATTGTTTCATCATCAGGATGTGCTACAAACATCACAGAATCTATATTTTTTAGATTTAATCCATCAATCATCTTCTTATGCTTAATCGTATGATTAGAACCAAATAATGAACTAATCATCAACAAAGAACTGATTGTCAACATTTTTAAATTATTCATACTTATCACCCATTTTTACAATACCATCTCTTTATTTAAAAAACCTTAAAAGAAATCTTAAGAATTCTTAAACATAAAACTTACAAAAATTAAGCATTTTTAAGAAAATATTAAGCCTAAAATTAAGGTTTATTTCTTACAATAGTAACGAGGTGAAAATCATGACACGAAAAGACAAACGCACTCTTTGTCTATTAGGTCTATTAAGCATTGTATCCGTATTCCTGCTTACAACTCATGTCTTTGGAAACAGGATTGACTGGTATAGCCAGCATGTCGTTATTGGGGATGCATTAAGACATGCCATAAGAAGTGAAGGAACACTCTTTCCTACCTATATTAAAGAATTGATGGGCGGAGGCAATATTTATCATTTCTCATATTATGGCTATTTAAGACCTGACATACTCATAGGTGCATTACTTATACATATTGATATGCAGACAATTATCATTGCGTATAGTGTATTGATGATGACATTGTCTGTTTTATGCTGTTATATCTTCTTAAGACAGCATACCAAAGATGAGAACATCTGCATTTTTGTCAGCTTACTTGTATTATTATCAAGTATCTTCTTTCATTCTCATAAACAAATCATGTTTGTGAATTATATGCCTTTCTTATTTTTAGCTTTAATCAGTATTGAAAAGAAGAACTTTGTGGCTTTTACACTATGTGGGAGTTTAATTGTACTTCATAGTTATTTCTATTGTATTGGATGCTTTATTGTATGCTTTATCTATTTACTTTATCGTCATCCAGGTGAATGGAAGAAGCTCTTTGTCTCTTATATACTCATTGTCCTATTGACAGCAATACTGACAATCCCTACATTACTTGTTATCTTAAGCAATGGGAAATCTGGGGCACCTACACAGCTTGCTTCTTTATTTATTCCTTCACTTAATTTAAAAGGACTTCTTTATAGTAAATATGGGTGTGGACTCACTTATATCTCTTATATACTCTTAGTTCTCGCATTAAGTGATAAACAGTTACAGAAGCTTTCTGCTGTATGTCTTGTATCATTCTATTTTCCACTTGTGTGGTTTATTATGAATGGATTCTTATATGCAAGAAGTAAGATCATGCTTGTCTTTATTCCACTCGTCGCTTATATCATGTGTATGATGTTAGTTAAGATCAAAGAAGGAAATATCAAACTCTCTAAGTATTCTCTTATATTACTTATTATTCCAGTATTTTTTATTGAATACCCACTTTCAGCACTTATAGACTGTCTCTTTGTGATTCTTCTTTTATTACAGAAAAGAAAGAATCTTATCTATGCTTATCTTGTTATACCAATGTTGGTTGTGTCCTATACAAACTGTCCATCCTCTTTCTATCAGCCTAAGAAGTGTGAAAAGAATGTATCACAGTTAGTAAGAAGAAATAAGATAATCACTGCAGCTGATCTCACTACAAGACAGAATGTCAATCAGACATATGGGAATAGAATAAATCGTGTATCAGGCTATACATCAACGAATAATAAATACTACAATACATTCCTATTTGATACATTAAGAATACCTATTCCGACAAATAACCGTGTCGCTCAGAATGATACCGACAATATTTTCTACTTAAGAGCACTAGGTATTGATACAGTAATCTCTCAAAGACAGGCTCCTTATGGTTATTCTTTAAAAGATCAGGCTAAGAAGATTAAGCTTTATCAATCCAATACAGCCTTACCACAGGCCTATGCAACAAGTTCATTAATGAGTGAGAAGCAGTTTAATAAGCTCTCTTACCCTTATACATTGGATACATTAATGAATTGTGCCATTGTGAATAAAGGTAATAGTCACTACAAAAGTCAATTTGTAGAAGAGAATCCAGGATTTAAGAAATCCTATCATATTAAAAACAAACAGAAGATAGAATTGACACTTAAGCGTCAGACAAACAATGAAATCGTTGTATTAGAATGTGATATTGTCAATAACAGACCTGAAAAAGGTGTCTTTATCACAGTTAATGGAATGAAAAATAAGCTAGCAAGTATTACAAACCCTTATTATCATCCGCATACACATTTCACATTTGTCACTACTACAAACCAATTAAAGGTTTCTTTATCTAAAGGAAACTATTTGATTAAGAATATCAAGATGCATACTTTACCTGCATCAGCCTTAAATCAAAAAGTAGATGCCTTAAACTTAAAGAAAACTTCCCATGTTTTAGAAGGAAACATCCATGTATCAAAAGATGGTTACTTCATTACCCGTATTCCTTATGAAAAAGGTTACCGTCTTTATGTTGATAATAAAGAAGTCAATATTGAAAAAGTGAACCAAGTTTTTATTGGATGTCCTATAAGTAAAGGATCTCATCAAGTAAAGATCACCTTTAGTCCACCTGGATATACTTTTGCATGTATTACAAGTGGTGCAGGCGTTATTTTATTAATTATATTCTATGTCTATGGAAGGAGACATTTAAATGGATAAAATCAGTATTATCGTTCCTTGTTTTAATGAAGAGGATGTTGTTTCTATGTTCTATCAGGAAACGACTAAACAATTACATCGTATACCAGATATCGATTATGAATTATTATTTATAAATGATGGGTCTAAAGACCATACAGCATCAGTCTTAAAAGTACTTGCTGAAAAAGATAGCCATTGTTTCTATTTCACATTCTCTCGTAATTTTGGAAAAGAAGCAGCCATGTTTGCAGGATTAGAAAAGGCTACAGGTGACTATGTCGTTATTATGGATGCCGATTTACAGCATCCACCTAGACTTTTACCTGACATGTATCATGCTTGTAAATATGAAGGCTATGATTGTGCGGCAGGTAAAAGAGTAGATCGTACTGGAGAAGGAAGACTTCGTAACTTCCTTTCTCATTCCTTCTACAAAGTTATTCAGAAATTAACAAAGATGGATATGGATGATGGTGCAGGGGACTTTAGAATGATGTCTCGTCAGATGGTGGATGCCATACTAGAACTCAAAGAATATAACAGATATATGAAAGGCTTATTCTCTTTTGTAGGGTTTGATACAAAATGGATTGAATTCCATAATGTAGAAAGAGCCGCAGGGCAGACAAAATGGAACTTTACGAGTCTATTCTCTTATGCCTTTAAAGGTATCTTCTCTTTCTCGGCAACACCTATTACTTTTGCAGGTGTTATAGGTACATTCCTGATTTTCTTATCTCTTATTATTAGTGTGATCTCTGTAGTGATGCACTATCATACTTTAGTGGTTGATCTTATTCTTTTCTTAAGTGGTGTCCAGTTGATTTTTATTTCCATACTTGGTCAATATTGTACATCATGTTACTTTGAAACAAAGAAAAGACCAATCTATATTATTAAAGATACAAATAGAAAATCTTAAAGATATATGGTAATATTTGTGAGGAGGGGTAAAAATGAACAAAAGACTATATCGCTCAGCACATGATCGTATGTTAGCAGGCGTTTGTGGAGGAATTGCAGAATACTTCCAGATTGATCCTACTTTAGTAAGATTAGGATGGGTTGCATTTACAGCACTTGGAGGAAGCGGTATTCTTGCATATATTATTCTTGCAATTATTGTACCAAGTGAATACTAAAAAGAAGGTTCGTGTTAGAACCTTCTTTTTTTTGGTTAGATAGTTGTTATTCTTTTGCAATCTTGTCTGTCTCATCAAAGATATAACGCATTAAACCTCTGTCTCTTTTATAAGATTTTTTAAGTTTTACATAGAGTTCTAATGCATCCTCATCTTTCATCTTAGGAAGATTACTTTTTAAAATTAAGAAGCATTCTTCTTCATAGGGATCACTTAAAATTCTCATATCAACCATAGAAATCATCTCCTCGAATAATAAAAAACAATGAGATTATCCTTGCTAGATATATTATAATACAAATAAAATGATTTGTAATAAATTATATAACAAAGATGTAATTTTTTAATTCTACATGATGGATTGAAACTGTGGTAAAATGAATGCAAGTAGGTGAAAAAGTATGGATGAAAGAAGCAGAAAGACACTTTATATTATTATCTGGGTTGTTATTGCGACATTACTTGGGACGATATATGGAAGTTATGTCACACCCTATAAGACACATCTGGTGTTTGGGGCTACTTATATGACCATGAATAACCCTTTTTATGAAGTAATCAACAATGAATTAAGAAAAGAAATAGAAAAAAAAGGAGACGAACTTATTGTTCGTAATCCTGAACTTGATATAGAGAAACAGAATCAGCAGATAGAAGAATTTGTTACAAAAAAGGTGGATGGAATCTTTGTGAATCCTATTGCTTCTAATAAGCTGACTTCTTTAGAATCAGCAAGAAAAGCTGGAATACCTGTTATCGCAATTGATGCTGCGGTTGATAATGGTGATTTTATAGATTGCACAATTGAATCAGATAATTATGATGCGGGTGTACTATGTGCACAAGATATGATGAAGAGGCTTCAATCAGCAAATATCGTCTTATTAAAACATTCCACTGCTGAATCAGCAAAATCTAGAATTCAGGGCTTTATCGACACAATTAAAAATAATCCACAATATCATATTGTGGATTCTGCAGAGTGTGAAGGACAGCTTGAACGTGCGATGCCGGTGATGCAGAATATTCTAGAAAGACATTCTAAAGTAGATGTTGTTATGTCTTTAAATGATCCTTCTGCTTTAGGTGCTTTGGCCGCTATTGAGTCAATGAAGCGCACAAATATTCTTGTTTATGGTGTGGATGGTACACCGGATTTGAAGTCACTCATTAAGCAGAGTCCTTTAGTGGCAGGGACGGCCGCTCAGTCACCTATCCAGTTTGGTAGATTGGCCGCAAAGAATATGTATTCTCTTCTCAATAGAAAAGATGTGCCTGAAATAATAGAGGTCCCTGTGACACTTATCACAAAAGACAATATTGATACCTTCAATGTCAGGGGGTGGCAGTAATGTTAGAACAATTTAATTTAAAAAGAATACGTGCACTAATGATGTTCTGGAACCTCGTCATGATTACAAGTTATGCAATGATATTCATGTTTAGTACCAAGTATATTATTATGAATAGTATCTCACGAGACTTTCTGAGTTCTCTTAACTACATTCCTACAGATCCATCCATTATTTTCTTTAAATCATTGATTTTATATATAATCATCATGATACTTATGAATTTCTTTGATCATCGTGTTAAGGAATATCCCTTTGAGAATATTCTCTTTCTACTTATTGAAACACTTATAGGCTTTATTATTATGAAATCATTGTATTTCATTTATAGTGGTATTATCTATTTGATATTCAGTGATGCATTATTTAGATTTAAAGAGAATAAATACGTTAAGTGGCTGACTATTCCGTTAAGTCTACTTCTTATTATTTCTAACTATAATTTCTTCAGTACATTATTTCCTCTTGTGAATGCGGATGCATATCTCAATGTGTATACCAGTACGACAAGAGGGTTATTACAGGTAGGAATCAATTTACTAGATATTGTGAATTTATTGTTTTTTATTTTATTCTTGATGATTTATATTGCGAATGAAGTACAGGAAAATGAACGTATGACACAGGAATTAATCATGGTTCATCAAGTCAATCATGAATTAGAGAATTATGCTGCAGTAAGTGAAAAGATTGCAGAAGATAAAGAAAGAAAAAGACTTGCTCGTGAAATACATGATACATTAGGACATGCATTAACAGGAATTGCGGCAGGTGTTGATGCCTGTATTGCGATGATCGATATCAATCCTCAGGCAACCAAACAACAATTGATGGTTATCAGTAAAGTTGTAAGGCAGGGAATTGTAGATGTACGTAACTCTTTGAATAAATTAAGACCTGGTGCTCTTGAACAGCATGGCTTTAAAGGCGCACTAGAGAATATGATTGAAGAATTCACCAGTGTCAGTGATCTAACAATCACTTTAGACTATCGTCTAGATAAAGTGGATTTTGAAAATACGAAGGAAGATATATTATTTAGAGTCATTCAGGAAAGTATTACTAATGCAGTAAGGCACGGAGATGCAACGCATATTGATATTTCATTATATATAGAAGATCAGAAATTGAAACTAGAAATCCAAGATAATGGACAGGGATGTGAAGAGATTCATTATGGCTTTGGATTAAAACAGATGACAGAACGTTTATCTATGATCAATGGAAAAGTGACATATGATGGACATCATGGTTTCTTAACAGTGGTCACAATTCCAATACAGGAGGGAGAACTTTATGATTAAAGTAATGATTGCAGATGATCAGGAATTGATTAGAGAATCATTAAAGATAGTATTAAGCACACATGAGGATATAGATGTAGTAGGGACTGCATCTGATGGCTTTGAAGTATTAAAATGTTTAGAAAAGAATGTTGTTGATGTTATTTTAATGGATATTCGTATGCCAGGAATGGATGGAGTTATGGCAACAAAAGAAGTGAAATCTAAGTATCCTGATACAAAGATAATTATATTAACGACTTTTGATGATGATGATTTTGTCTTTAGTGCTTTGCGTTATGGAGCCAGTGGTTATTTATTAAAAGGTGTATCCATGGATGAACTTTATAAGGCAGTTGTGACAGTGAATACAGGAGGGGCAATGATCAATCCTGATATTGCGACAAAAGTCTTTAGTATGTTCTCTAAGATGCAGCAGAATAACTATACTATTAAAGTGGATGAAAAGGATGTAGAAACATTAAGTAAGCCAGAATGGAAAGTGATTCAGCATGTAGGATATGGTTTATCTAATAAAGAAATAGCCCAGAAACTCTTCTTATCAGAAGGAACAGTCAGAAACTATTTAAGCTCTATCCTATCTAAACTTAACTTAAGAGACCGTACTCAGCTGGCAATATGGGCAGTAGAGAGTGGGTTATTAACGAAGGCGATTGATGATGAGTAGATTTAAATTAGTATTAGGTATAGTTGTTTTCTCACTTTTCTTTATGATTGTGGCAGATTATCCTAATACAATTACTTTGGAGTTAGGTGTCTTTTCAGGAAGTAACTGGGGAGTACCTAGTGGAGAGAGCTATAAAATCATTGATGGGGCTATAGAAAGATTTGAAAAGAAATATCCAGGGATTAAAGTGAAGTATGAGAGTGGAATCATGAAGAATGATTATTCTTCATGGCTTTCAGATAAGATTGTCAAGGGAGAAGAACCGGATGTTTTTATGATTCTTGATGATGATTTCAATACATTGAGTTCTATCGGTGCACTTGCAAACATTGATAGTTATATGACTCATGATCAGAATTTTAGTACGGATGATTATTATTCCAGTGTTTTAAAAGCAGGAACATATTCGAATAATCAATATGCACTTCCTTATGAATGTAATCCGACATTGATGTTTGTGAATAAGACTCTTCTGGGAAATTGTCATATTCAGATGCCTGATAATGATTGGACATTGGATGATTTCTATTCTATATGTAAAAAGGTAAGTAAGTATTCTTCAAATTATTATGGCTATTATGATTATGGATGGCTTGATTCTATTTATGCATATGGTGCACAGGTCTTTAACGAAAAGGGAACGAAATGTTATCTAGACCAGAGTGCTGTGAAGCGTGCTATAGAATATTATCGTAAACTCAATAATTTAAATGAAGGACATACAGTTACATCTGAAGAATTTGATAAAGGGTTAGTTGCTTTTTCACCTCTTTCTTTAGCTGTATATCGTACATATAAGCCCTATCCATGGCGTGTTAAAAAGTATTCTACATTTGAATGGGATTGTTTAAAGATGCCTACTGCCTCAAAGAATCAGGGAAGTGCACAGGTGTCTACATTATTGATGGGTATGAGTGCAAAATCATATCATAAATCACAGGCTTGGAATCTATTAAAAGAATTATGTTATGATCAAACAACTCAACAGTCTTTAACACAATACTCTCAAGGAATTTCTCCTTTGAAGAAAGTTGCACAGTCACAAACAATCATTGATATGCTCGATGAAGAAACAGGCGATTCTAAAATCAGTATATCGTTATTAAATCAGGCATTACTGGGCGCACGTAACCGTGAAAAGTTTAAGAAATATGATGGGGCGAAGACTATGATTGATACCAATATGATAAAGATGATTCATTCAAGTGATGATTTTGATCTCTCTTTAATAGAATTACAAAAACAAGTGAATAAATACCTGAATGAATAGAGTGGCTTAGCCACTCTTTTTAATATGACAAATGTCATATTAAAGTCATGACTTTAGACAGATGGAATGAAAACGCTTGAATGCTAGAATGTAGTCACAGGAGGAGAAAAGAAATGAAATATGTAGTACTTGTAAGCCATGGTGAGTTTGCTAAGGGATTAGCCAATGCACTTGCTATGTTAGCTGGAGAAAAGAAAGAAGTTATTGCAGTTGGATTAGAAAATGGTAAGACTGCAGATGAATTCGCAGAAGTATTCAAAGAAGCAGTAAGTCCAATTACTGCAGAAGATGAAATCATTCTTCTTGGTGACTTAATTGGCGGATCACCATTAACTACTGCACTCAATGTAATCAATGAAAAAGGTTTAACAAATAATACAGTTGTCCTTGGTGGTATGAACCTTCCACTTGCATTAACTACAGTATTAATGAAGGATAACATGGATAAGGAAATGCTTCCTCAGGCAGTACTTGGTGAAGCACATGAAGCATTAAAAGAATTTAAACTCGCATCAGAAGATGATGACGAAGAAGACGATATCTAAGGAGGAAAACAAATATGTCAGTTTCATTTATTCGTATTGATGACCGTATGATTCATGGTCAGACTTGTACTCGCTGGGCTAGAGAATATCCTTGTGATGGTTTAGTGGCTGTTAATGATAAAGCAGCAGATAACAGCGTATTAAAGGCTGCTTATAAAGCTGCAAGTGGTAAAAAGACATTTGTCTGGACACTTGATGCTTTCGCTAAAAAATCTCAGAAGGTATTAGATTCAGATACTCAGTATTTCTTAATCACTAAGAATCCTATTGATATGGCTACTATCTTAGTCGATCAGGGATTCAAGTGTGGTATTGATACAGTTATTGTTGGTCCTTGTAATGACCGTGAAGGCGCTGTAAAGCTTGGTAATAACCAGTCTATTACTCAGGAAGAAGCAGACGCATTCGAAAGAATTGCTAAAGCAGGTTATAAAATCAAATTTGCCTTATTACCAGATGTATCAATTGGTACATGGGATGACTTCAAAGGTAAATTCGGTTATTAACAAATATTATATTTAAGGGAGAAAAAAATTATGGAAATTAGTTGGTTTCAAGCTGCCCTACTTGGCCTATTTGCTTGTTTATCAAGTATGCCAGGTCTAGGTGGTACTTCTATTGGTAACTACACATTAGGTAGACCTTTAGTTGGTGGTTTAGTTTGTGGTATTATCTTAGGCGATTTAAAGACAGGTATTCTTGTTGGTATTGCTATGCAGTTAGTTTATATCGCATTAGTTACTCCTGGTGGAACAGTATCTGCAGACGTTCGTGCTGTCAGCTACATTGGTATCCCACTAGCAATGATTGCGATTCATTCTTATGGTTTAGATCCTTCTTCAGTTAAAGCTCAGGGTCTTGCTACTTCATTTGGTACAATGGTTGGTACATTAGGTACAGTATTATTCTATGGAACAGCGACTATCAACTTAGCATGGCAGCATATTGGCTGGACTGCAGTTGAAAAAGGTGATTTCAAGAAATTATATACAGTTGACTGGGTACTTCCTTGGATTTCACATATCATTTGTTCATTCATTCCAACATTAATCATGTGTAAAATGGGTGCACCAATGGTTGAATTAATCAAGAACTACTTACCAATGGATGGTCTTGCTATGAAGACATTATTCACTGTTGGTTCATTATTACCATGTGTCGGAATTGCTATCTTATTAAAACAGATTGTTACTAAAGCAGTAGATTTCATCCCATTCTTCTTTGGTTTCACTTTAGCTGCTTCACTTGGCATTAACTTAGTATCTGCAACATTAATTGCTGCATTATTCGCTTTAATCAATTACAAGATCAAAATGCTTTCTTTATCAAAAACAGCTGTTGTTGCTGCAGATGATTTAGATGATGATGACGAGGAGGATATCTAAAATGGAAAAGAAGATTTCAAAGAAAACTCTATCAAAATCATTCCATCATTGGTACTATGGTAACCTTACATGTTTCTCACAGGAACATATGCAGACTTTTGGTTATTTAACATCAATGTTACCAATTATCGAAGAGTTATATGACAAAAAAGAAGATCAGGCAAAAGCTTTAAAAACATATACAGCTTTCTTTAACACTGAACCTCAGTTAGGTACTGTTATCGTTGGTGTAACTGCTGGTCTTGAAGAAGCACGTGCAAACGGTGCTGATGACGTAGATGATGAAACAATCAATGGTTTACGTGCTGGTTTAATGGGTCCAATCGCAGGTGTTGGTGATTCATTAGTTGTTGGTACTGTTATTCCTATCTTATTAGGTATCGCATTAGGTATGAGTACTGGAGGATCTCCTCTTGGTGCTATCTTCTATATCATCGTATGGAACTTATTCGCATACTTTGGTATGAAATTCTTATATTTCAAAGGTTATGAACTTGGTGGTAAAGCCGTAGACTTCTTAGTAGGTCCTCAGGGTGAAGCACTAAGAGAATCTATCACAATGTTAGGTGGTATCGTTATTGGTGCTGTTGCAGCTACTTGGGTAAGTATCAAAACTTCATTCACAATGACTGCAGCTGGTGCAACTAAACCTTTCTTAGAATTACAGAAAACATTAGATGGTGTTTATCCTGGATTCTTAACAGCAGTATTCGTTATTCTTTGCTGGTATCTATTATCTAAGAAGAAAATGTCTCCTATCAAAGTAATGTTATTACTTGTAGTTGTTGCTTTCGTAGGTGTTGTTATTGGATTCTTCAACCCTGGATTAAAATACTAATATAAAGGAGCGTTCTATCATGAATAAAGAGCTTAAATCACATTATGTAGAAGAAGTAAAATATCAAACAAAGATGCTTAACAACTTAAAGAGATGGCTAAAGTGTTCAATCATTTTTTCCTCATTATTCCTTGCGTTCATTTTATTTGGACCTACATCTCTCATAACAAGAATCGTAGGTATTGTTGGTATGGTACTTTGTGTAATCATATCTGTGATCATTGGGCTTGGAATTAGAAATGGTAGAAACAACGTCAATAAGATATTAGATTTAATTCAATAATCCTATCAACTTATACATTTAGCTATATGAGCATCACTGATTGTGATGCTCATTTTTTTGGAGGTAACAATATGTATCAATGTATATTAAGTGATATTGATGGCACATTACTTACAGATGACCATCATATGAGTCCTAAAACAAGAGACGCTATTAAATCTTTAGATATTCCTTTCTTACCTGTCTCTGCAAGAAGTCCAGAAGGTATATATCCAATACTGAAAGAGAATGATATTGTTTGTCCAATGATCTGTTTTAGTGGAGGACTCATCTTAAATGAAAAGGGACAGGTATTATATGAAAATGGGATGAACTATAAACAGACAGAAGAAGTCATTACTTTTATTAAAGAAAAGAAGTTTGATTGTACTATTAATATTTATGCATTACATGATTGGTTAGTTGAGGATAAAGATGATCCTCGTGTATTAAGGGAAGAACGTATAGTAAAAGCAGAAGCACAAAAAGGTACACTTTCTTCTTTAGATTCTTCTAGAAAAATACATAAACTATTATGTATGTGTAATCCTCTTTATACAAAAGAGATAGAAAGAAGCTTAAAAGAAAGATTTCCTCATTGTTCTATTGCCTGTTCTTCAGATATCTTAATAGAAATCATGAATGAAGGAGTCACTAAAGCAGATGCCATTAATCATCTATGTGACTATTATTCTATTAATAAACAGGATATTGTCGCTTTTGGTGATAACTATAATGATAAAGAGATGTTAGAGAGTGTAGGAATGGGTATTGCGATGGGAAATGCGCCTGAAGATATTAAAAATATCGCAAAAGACGTAACAAGTACCAATAATCAAGATGGCATTTTCAATGCCTTACAAAAATTACATATTATATAGAAGAAATCTCCGGATAGATGTAGTATAATGTAAGCAATTACGGAGGAATAAAATATGAAAAGATTATTGAATTGTACAACAAGTGAAATGCTTGCAATGAATGGAGAAGAATTAAAACAGTCTATTCTTGCATGTGAAGGAAGAACTGTCATGACTGAAACAGTAGTGGCTATTCCACCATTATTAGGAGATTTAACGAATGCGGAACTTGCTGTTTCTTTTGGTAGCGATATGGTTCTTTTAAATGTATTTGATTGCAATAATCCAGTGATCAATGGTTTACCAGAATGTGATGAACCAGTTAAGAAGTTACAGGAATTAATTGGTAGACCAGTAGGATGTAACCTTGAACCAGTAGACTTAGATGCTGATATGCTTGAAGAAAGACAGACAATCGCATCTGGTAGACAGGCAACTGCTGAAACATTTAAGAAAGCACAAGAATTAGGATTCAACTTCATCTGTTTAACAGGTAACCCTGGTGTTGGTGTATCGAATCATTCTATTGCAGCTGCAATTAAAGAAGCTAAGAAATATTTCAAGGGCCTCATTATTGCCGGTAAGATGCATGGTGCAGGTGTTAATGAACCTGTTGTAGATTTAGAAGCAATCAAGGAATTCATTGATGCAGGGGCTGATGTTATCTTAATGCCAGCTGTGAATACTGTTCCTGGATTATCTGAAGCAACAGTGACTAAAGCATGTGAATATATTCATGCACATAACGCTTTAGCACTATCTGCAATTGGTACAAGCCAGGAAGGTGCAGATACTGAAACAGTCAGAGAAATTGCGATTGTGAATAAAAGATGTGGTGTAGATATCCAGCATATCGGTGATGCAGGATGGTGTGGTATGGCTTTACCTGAAAATATCATGACGTTAAGCGTTGCCATTAGAGGAAAAAGATGGACATATCACAAAATTGCTTCATCTGTAAACAGATAATTAGTAAGAATAGTATTTTTGATTGTATATAAATATTTAATTGTGCTATAATTCGTCGTAGGAGGATGATAATTAATGGATAAATTAACAATTAGAGATATTGATGTCGCAGGCAAGACAGTTCTTGTACGTGTAGATTTCAATGTACCAAGAGACAAAGACACAGGAGAAATTACAGACGATAACAGAGTTGTTGCTGCATTACCAACAATCAACTACTTATTAGATCACAACCCAAAGGCTGTTGTACTTTTCTCTCACTTAGGTAAGATCAAGAAGGAAGAAGACAAAGCTAAGAACGATATGGCTGTTGTTGCTCCTAAACTTGCTGAATTATTAGGAAGAGATGTTAAGTTCGTAAACGCTACTCGCGGTGCTGAACTTGAAGAAGCAGTAAAGAACGCTGAAAACGGACAGGTTATCTTAGTTCAGAACACTCGTTATGAAGCTGGTGAAACTAAGAACGATCCTGAATTAGGTGCTTACTGGGCATCACTTGGTGATGTATTCGTAGAAGATGCATTCGGTTCAGTTCATAGAGCTCATGCTTCAACTGTAGGCATCGCTGCTCATTTACCAGCAGTTGCAGGTTTCTTAGTAGAAAAGGAAATTGCTTATATTGGTAAGGCAGTATCTGATCCAGAAAGACCTTTAGTAGCTATCTTAGGTGGTTCTAAAGTATCTTCTAAGATCGGTGTAATCGAAAACTTATTAAACATTGCTGATAAGATCATTATCGGTGGTGGTATGTGCTATACTTTCGCTAAAGCTCAGGGACATACAGTTGGTTCTTCATTAGTTGAAGAAGATAAGGTAGACTTAGCTAAGTCATTCATCGAAAAGGGTGGAGATAAGTTAATCCTTCCAATCGACTCTGTAGTAAGCAGTAAGTTTGGTGAAGATGGAGATATCAAGGTTGTTGGTGAAGATGTACCTGAAGGATACATGGGTCTTGATATTGGTCCTAAGACTGTTGAATTATTCGCTAAAGAACTTGAAGGTGCTAAGACAGTTATCTGGAATGGCCCTATGGGTGTATTCGAAATGCCTAAGTTCGCAGAAGGTACTAAAGCTGTATGTAGCATGTTAGCTAACCTTAAGGGTGCTAACACTATCATCGGTGGTGGTGACTCTGCAGCTGCTGTTAAGCAGTTAGGATTCGCTGATAAGGTATCTCATATTTCTACTGGTGGAGGAGCATCATTAGAATATATGGAAGGTAAAGTATTACCAGGTATCGCTGCTATCAACGATAAATAATTTTTCGAGGAGATATAATTTAAAATGAGAAAACCAATTATTGTAGGAAACTGGAAAATGAACCATGGCATCGCAGAAACAAAGGAATTTGTTGCTGCTGTTGATGGTAAAGTAACTGATAAAGCTGATTGGGGTATTGCTACTCCTTTCTTAGATTTAGCAACTGCTAAAGAAGGCGCAAAGAACTTAATCGTTGCTGCTGAAAACTGCCATTTCAAAGACAGTGGTGCTTATACTGGTGAAGTAAGCGTTGGAATGTTAAAAGAAATCGGTGTTGAATGGGTTATCTTAGGACATTCTGAAAGAAGACAGTACTTCGGTGAAACTGATGAAACTGTTAACTTAAAGATGCTTCAGGTATTAAACAACGGTATGACTCCAATCGTTTGTGTTGGTGAATCTTTAGAAGAATATGAAGCTGGAAAGACTCATGATGTAGTTAAGACTCAGGTTGTTGCTGCATTCAAGGATGTTACAGCTGAAGCTGCTGAAAGAGTAGTTATCGCTTATGAACCAATCTGGGCTATCGGAACTGGTAAGACTGCAACTAATGAAATCGCAGAAGACGTTTGTGGTTACATTAGAGGTGTAGTTGCTGAACTTTATGGTCAGGACGTTGCTGAAAAAGTAAGAATTCAGTACGGAGGATCTGTAAAGCCTGCTACATTAAAAGCATTACTTGAACAGCCAAACATCGATGGTGCTTTAGTTGGTGGAGCATCATTACAGGTTGAATCATACGTAGCTATGATCGAAGCTTTAAACGACTAATTATTTAAGAGATGATTCCTAGTGAATCATCTTTTTTTATGTATTAAATACAATTAGTGGTATACTATAACTAACTCATTGAAAGGAGCACGATTATGGCAGAAACAATGAAAGAACGTAAAGATATGGATCCACAATATATGTGGGACCTCTCAACACTTTTTAAAAATGATGAAGAATGGAATAACGCATTACCTGAACTTGATGAAATGATTAAGAAACTACCTGAATATCAGGGTAAACTCAATAATGCGAAAACAATCAGAGAATTCTTTAATTTTGATACACATTTAGGTAGAAAGTTATCTGATTTCTATTGTTATGCATCACTTAGAAACTGTGAAGATACAAGAGATAGTGACGCACAGGCAATGGAAGCAAAAGCGTATCAGGTTTATACAGCTTACGCAACTGCAATCAGTTTTTCTGAACCAGAAATCCTATCACTTGATGAAGACGTTTTAGAATCAATTGTACATTCAGATGATTTAAAACCATATGCATTTAATATGCAGAAGTTATTAGATCAGAAACCTCATGTATTAAGTGCAAAAGAAGAGGCACTTCTTGCCGCCTTTACAGAAACATTAGGGGCTCCTAGTAAGATTTCTGAAAGCTTACAGGATGCTGATATGACATTTGAATCAGTGACTGATTCAAATGGAGAAGTCCATGAACTCAACCAGTCTAACTATATTCTTTTACAGATGAGTGAAGACCGTACACTTAGATTAAATGCCTTTAAATCTTTCTATAAAGGATTCAAGGAACATATTAATACCTTTGCTTCTACATATAATGCATGTATTAAAGAAGCAGTCGCAGAAGCACAGGTGAGACACTATGATTCTTCAAGAGCCATGAGCATGGCTTATGAACATGTACCTGGTGTTGTGTATGATAGTTTAGTCGATACAGTAAGAAAGTTCATGCCTGAAATGTCTCGTTATGTACGTTTGAGAAAACAGATGCTTGGTTTAGATGAACTCCATTATTATGATGTTTATACACCTTTAGTTGCAGGATCATCTAAGTCATATACTTATGAAGAAGCACAGCAGATGGTATTAGATGCAGTAACGCCACTTGGTGAAGACTATGTCAATAGAGTAAAACAGGCTTATAAGGATAGATGGATTGATGTTTATCCTAATAATGGTAAACGTGGTGGTGCTTTCTCTAGTGGTACATATGACTCTAATCCATACATCCTCACAAGCTTTACAGGTACATTAGATAGTGTCAGTACAATTGCCCATGAAATGGGTCATTCACAGCATACATGGCTTTCTAACCATACACAGACACCACAGAATGCAGACTATACACTCTTTGTGGCTGAAGTGGCTTCTACAGTCAATGAAAACTTACTTGTAGAACAGTTATTACAGAAGACAACTGAACCTAAAGAACGTTTGGCTTTATTAAACCACTATCTAGAAGGTTTCAAGGGAACAGTTTATCGTCAGACAATGTTTGCAGAATTTGAAAGAGATGCACATGCTATGGCAGAAAGAGGAGAAGCCATCACTGCAGCAAGCATGAATACATTATATAAGAACTTGATCAAGGATTATTTTGGTGAAGATCTTGTCATTGATGATGAAGTACAGTATGAATGGGCTAGAATTCCTCATTTCTATAGACCATTCTATGTATATAAGTATGCAACAAGTTATTGTGCAGCCGTTGCGCTCAGTGAAGCAATTCTTAATAATGAAGAAGGTGCTGTAAAGAAATACTTAGAATTCTTATCAATGGGTGGTAGTGCTTATCCATTAGATGAGTTGAAGCATGCAGGTGTAGATTTTAGTACACCAGAACCAGTATCTAGAGCTTTAACTAAGTTTAGTCAGATTCTAGATGATGTAGAAGAAACATTAAAGAAACTATAAGAATGAGAGATTAGCATGAATTTGAAAAAAATAATTCTTTCAATTTTGTTGATCATATTAGTTCTAGGATTAATAGGATTGTATTCTTACTATAATTTTTAATATGCCGTGAGCAAGAAGTCATAGGAACAGCTCTGAAAAGAGTTGTTCTTTTTTTATTGAAGTGAACTATGTTATAATGTCAAAAGATAAGAAGAACATTATGTTGACAGGAGGAATTATTAATCCTTTAGATGTCATAGAACAATTCACTTATTTTATGTAAATTAGCTTCTATAGGTAGGAAAGTAGGAGAAGTTAATAGATATTAATATAGATGATGTAGATTTTGAGAATAGGAAATGTCTTGTGGGTACCAAGGAAAAATCTATTTATTTTGATGTGAGAACAAAAATTCACTTAAAGAATTATCTAAAGAACTGAACAGATGATAGTCTAGCCTCATTCATCTCTTTAGATAAATCTTTTAATAGATTACAGACTAGTGGTGTAAAGATAAGTTTAGAAGAACAGTAGCTACTAGAACTATAGGTAGGGAATGCCTATTGAACAGGTACGGAACTTATTAGGACATTCTCTGATGGACACAACTATGCATTATGTAATGGTTAATCAGAATAATGTAAAAAAGTCTCATAGAAAGTATATGACTTAAAGAAAGGATGGTTACTAATGGAATTGTTTCATGGAAGTAGTGTGATTGTAGATCAGCCAAAAATTATTACAGATGGTTTTTATAAAGATTTTGGGTACGGCTTTTACTGTACAAATTTAGAAAAACAAGCTAAACGTTGGGCATTGACTAAAAAGCATGGGCATGTTGTGAATGTATATAGCTACACTAAGGATGATTCATTAAATACATTGGTATTTAATGAAATGACGAATGAATGGTTAGATTTTGTAGTGGATTGTAGAAGAGGTAAGACACATAATTATGATTGTGTAGAAGGTCCTATGGCAGATGATACTATTTGGAATTATGTGGATGATTTTGTGCGAGGGTTAATTACTAGAGAAGCATTCTGGGAACTAGTAAAGTTCAAGTATCCTACACATCAGATTGTATTTTGCACAGAAGAATCTTTGAAACAACTTTGTTTTGAAAGGAGTTATTTACTATGATTAATAAATACTTTGAAGATGAAGAGATAACTGGAAATGATTTATTGTTTATGTGTTTTATGATTGAGCTTGTAGCACGTAAAATACATCAAAGAAATAAGTATGTGGTCAATACTATAGGTTATGATAACTTGTATCATTTGATTAGTGTTGCAAGTGTACTACATTGTGAGAATCCAGATAAAGTTGCAGATGATTGGATCAAAGATTATGGATTAAAACAAGGCAAATTTAATATAGAAGACGTAGATAGTGAGTTATGTACTATTATTCCAACAGCTATGGATATGGGAAAGGTTTATTCACGTCTTATTATAGATACTTCAGTATCTAATGAAGATTATGTATCAGGTATTATTCGCGTCTATAACGATGAAATCTGTAATACTATTGATAGTTATACGAATGGTGCTTTTTATGAACCTTCTTATGTGATTGCTAGAGCATATAAAGAAGGAGAGTTTTAATAGAGGTTAAATTTGTTTTTTTGGATAAGCAATATAAATATGGGGTCAATTTTGATATTAAAATTTGACCCCATATTTTTCTTTTCTTTCTTTTATAAAGTCCTCAAACTCTATAAGTTTGAAGTCTTTGTTCTTTTTTCTTTCTTCGTATGCGATTGTAGTTTTGAAAACCTCTAACTCTTCATCAGTAAAGCCATTATAAGACACTCCATCAAGAATAATCTTTCTGTTTTCCATATCACATCATTCCTTGATATTACTATAATATAATTCTGTTTAAAACTATATGAAATGTTGTGAATAGCCTTTTTTCTTTAGAAAATGTTTCCATGAGAACAGCGAAGAAATTATTCATGGTAGATTTGGAAATATCATTAGAGCAAAAGGACAGCTGATGGCGGGAGAACAGTATTTTCAATTTGGATGTAGATACAGCATTACAGGACTTGATTCCAAGAGCATGAGTAAGATGGTATTTATTGGAGATGGATTAAGTAAGAAAGCTATTTACGAAAACTTTGTTAAAACTGATAAGTATAAGAAGATTAAATATAAAACACGAAATAATTTGGTTTAGATAGATTGGAAGAGTAACCTTCCAATTTTTTATTTTAATCACTGGACTATTATTGAAAATAAAGAACAGTTTAAATGACATTTGTCATATAACAATGTTACATATCACACATCACTGATCAAACTAATAATCATATAATAGATGTGTAAGCGATTTCTAAGGAAGGAAAGGGAAATATGATAAAGAAATTATTCAGTTTTTTATTAGTTTTTTCATTATGTTTTGCAAATCTAACGTTTGTAAATGCATCTAATATGCTGGATGAAAAAACTAATGTTCCTAATGGAACATTTGAAAGAAAAGTAGAAGCAAAAGAGTTACATGATTTTGTTTCTAAGAGTAATGGTGAAGTTACATCAAATGAAGATGGTATAGTGTTGAGTAAAAAAGATGGTGCTGATCATCATGCTTTATTAAATGAAGGAGAGAAATACAAAAGCTTTATTTATGAAGGAGATGTAAAACTTATTGATGGAATTAGTGCAGGATTGGCGATAGGCGTTGCAAATCAAGAAAATGTTACTAATTCGTGGTATGCAATTAATTTTAATATTGATGAGACACAAAATAGAGCTCGATTATTTAAAGTAGAAAATGGTGTTACAAATTACGCTTACATAACTAGTGAAGAAGCCCGTTCAATTAATTTTAGAGATACAGTTCATATGTATATTGAATTTGATGAAATGGGTAATTATGTTTTTAAGTTATCAAATAATGCTAAAAATGAAGTTATTAGAACTGGTAAAGTTGATAATTGGAATGGGGGATATATTGGGTTATTAACATTTAATAGTAGTGCTAAATTTAGTAATATTAAAATTACAGATACAAGTAATTCCAAGTTTTTAAATACAAACTTAGCTGGTATTAGAGAAAATGATAACTATAAAATTAGTGATATTGGAATTACAGGAAAATCTAATGGTGCAAATGATGTGTTTTTGTTAAGTGAAACAGATGGAGATAATTTTGTCTATGAAGCAGATGTTAAGTTTAATGAACGTCGTGGTGCAGCATCATTAGTGTTTAGAGCAAGTGAAGATTTAAATAATAAAAGTATGTATGTAGCAAATATTAATGGTGCTAGTGGAGAAGTAAGATTATTTAAATTTGGACAAGATGATAATTATGATTTGGCTAGATCAAAGTTTATATCATTAGATAAAAATGATGAGTATCATTTAAAAGTGACTGTTATTGATAAACATATTGTTTATTATATCAATGGTCAACTTGTAATAAATACTGCTGATTATACGATGAATGATCGTAATGAAGATTCTCATTATGGACAAAATGATGCTCTTACAAGTGGTAAATTTGGTTTACTTACTTGGGATGGCAATGTAACATATCAAAATATTGAATACACACCTATAGATGATACTAATTCACCTCAATTAGATAATTTGAGTGTTAAAAGTATTAATGGTAAAGTTGATAAACAAATTGCATTTTCTAAAGGTCAATATGTTTACATTACATATGTTACAAACAGTACCACAGCAGTAAGTTTAATTCCAGAAATTAAAAATGATAGTCAAATTGTTGCGACTAATGAAAATGGAGAAATTGTTGATATTAATAATTTGCCAGTTACCAAAGATCTACAAACTTATACATTAACAGTAAGAAATGGAAATGCAAAGGTTTTATATCGAATCCGTGTTCATCGTATGCAAGCTGATGAATCATACTATAACGAAGATTATCGTGGTCAATACCATTATTCTGTAAAAGATGGATGGGGTAATGATCCATGTGGACTAGTATATTATAAAGGAAAATATCATTTATTTTACCAATACTATGATTCACCAAATTGGGGACCAATGCATTGGTCTCATGCGACAAGTACAGATTTGATTCATTGGAAAGAACAGCCAATTCAATTTTATCCAGATGAATATGGAACAATGTATTCAGGGTGTGCAGTAATTGCTAATCGTGAAACAGCACCAGCAATATTTAATGAAGGTGAAGAAGGACTTGTATTCTTTATTACTTCTAATGGTGGTAATGGTAGTGATGTTCAAAAAATTACTGCAGCATATAGTAAAGATGGTGAAACTTTCCATAAATATGATGAAGGAAAAGTCTTAATTAATTGGACAGACGATCCTTTAAAAAATACTGCATGTAGAGATCCAAAAGTATTTAGATATGAAAATAAATGGTTTATGGTGCTCGCTGGAGGACCATTAAGAATATATTCGTCAGATAATTTAGTTAATTGGCAAGTTGAATCAGTTTATGGAGATTTACATACTGAATGTCCAGATTTATATCCATTAGTAGTTAAAGATGAAAATAATAAAGAAACTGGCGAAGTTAAATGGGTCTTAGACCGTGGCGGAAGAAAATATAAAATAGGTGATTTTAAACAAGTTAATGGTAAATGGTCTTTTGTTCCTGATGAACAATATGCAAGTACTAATGCTGGTGGAATGGGAAATGAAGATAATGATGGAATTATGAACTTTGGTCCTGATTCATACGCAGCAATGACATATTATAGAGGGGATTTTGGAACTAAGGATAATTTTAAACCTCAAGATATTATTGCGTTAAATTGGATGAACACTTGGGATAGTGGTTTTAATAATGCAATTCCTAATGCTAATGGTAATACTATTTTTAACGGAACATATAATTTACAGTTAAGATTAGGAATCAAGAAGAATAGTTCTGGCAAATATTATTTAACTCAAACACCAATTGATGAATATAAAACATTAAGAGATAAAGCAAATAAAGTTGAATTAAATGACGTTACTATTAATGAAAAAAATAATCCATTAAAGAATTTTAGTGGTGATAGTTATGAACTTGTTGCACATTTAAAACCAGATAGTAAATGCAGTGAAGTAGGTTTTAAAGTTAGAACAGGTTATGATCAAGAAACAGTTGTTAAATATAATCTAAAAAATAAACAGTTAACTATTGATCGTTTAAAATCAGGAGTTATTGTTGTTAAAGGTGAACGACTTAATGTATGTGGTCAAAATGTTGAATTGAATGCTGATGGTTCAATTGATTTACATATTTATGTTGATCGCAGTTCTGTAGAAGTATTTACAAAGGATTATACAGTTGCAGGAGCAATGCAAATTTTTGCAAGTCCAGTAAGTAAAGGTTTAAGTGTTTATAGTATTGATGGTAATGCTACTGGAAATATTACAATATATCCAATGAAAACAATTTGGACAGATAAATTAACACCAACTAAACCACTATCTGTAGGAATTAATAAAACTAATATCGATGGCTATGTAGGAGATGAATTTACATTAAATAGTTGGGTTTCACCAGCTGAATCATCTCAAGATTTAGTTTATACAGTTGATAATAAGGATGTTATTTCCTTAGAACAAGATGGTGGCAAAGCTGTATTAAAAGCATTGAAAGCTGGTGACGCAACAATCACTGTTGCAGCAAAACAAAATCCAAATATTACAAAAAAATGTTCAGTTCATATTTATAAAAATAATTTTAAAACAAATTTAAGTGATTTTAAAGCTGTAGCTGGCAACTGGCATGTTGATGATGAAACATATGTTGCATCTTCTAATGACAACGGCTTCATGTTTGCGAATAAAATTAGTACAAATAAATTTAAATATGAAATAGATGCTACATATCAAACAGGTATATTAAACTTTATTTTCCAATCAAAAACAAAAAATGTATGGGATGGATGTTATTCATTACAATTAAATGGAAACACTGTACGTTTGTTTGATTTTAAAGATGATTATACATTTGCAAGTACAAATAACCTAGCAATAGCACCTGATAACAAATACCATATAGAAATTAATGTCGACGGTAATAAAATTGTTGCCTTAGTAAATGGTGTAGAATATATAAATCATGTAATTAGTGAATCTGATCGTCAATATAATGAAGGTTATGTAGGCTTAGGAATATATAATACAAATGCTAAATATCAAAATTTCTATATTACAACAGATACACCAATAACTCAAATAACATCTAAAATACCAGATTTACACCCAGCTATTAATGCTAATTTAGAAGATATCAAAGCACTTTTACCAACAATGGTAACTGTTGCTGGGAATGATAATTTAAATAAAAAAGAAATGGCTAAAATTACATGGAATTTAGATACAATTGATGTTAATGTACCAGGTACTTATAGCGTAACAGGAACAATTGCAAATGGTGTTACAACAACTGTAAAAGTAATAACTCGTTCAAATAAAGCATTAGCTGATTTGGTGGCTAAAACATACAATGAAAAAGATTATACATCAAATAGCTATAAAGAATATTTATCAGCACTAGATAGGGCAAAAGAAGTATTGAATACTGATGATAGTAGCCAAAAAGAAATTGATACAGCATATTCAAATTTACAGTTAGTTATTGAAAAATTAATTCTAATTAAAGTTGATAAAACTGCTCTAAAAGCACTCATCGATAAAGCAAGTGGTTTAGAAGCTACAAAATACACAGAAGCTACATGGACTCTATTTAATGATGCCTTAAAAGCAGCAACTGATGTATATAATGATGAAAATGCAACACAAATTGAAGTGGATAATGCAAAAGCTGAATTAGAAAAAGCAATGGCAAACTTAAAAACAATTAATAATGGTGATACAACTGTAAGTGTAAAAACAGGCGATGAAAGCTTAGTAGGAATGTTTGCAGTAATTGCTTTATTAAGTATTGTTGGATATACATTATTAAGAAGAAAAGAAGATTAATATAATTGGACGTTTTGAATTAAGAGAACAGCTCGGGTATGAGTTGTTCTTTTTTTAGTGGAGTGAACTATGTTATAATGTCAAAAGATAAGGAGAACATTATGTTAACAGGAGAATTAAAGAATAAGGTTGATAAGATATGGGAGTCGTTCTGGACAGGAGGGATTACTAACCCTTTAGATGTCATTGAACAATTCACTTATCTTATGTATATGAAACAATTAGATGAAGCAGAAACAAAAGAAGAAGCAGATTGTTTATTATATGGAGTGGAATATGAAAGTTTATTCCCTAAAGATAAACCATATTTGAGATGGCATCATTTTAAAGACATTGGTAGTGCTGATAAGATGTATCAAATTATGAATGATGAATTATTCCCATTCATTAAGAATTTAAAAGGTGATGGTGAATCTTCTTATGCAAGATTTATGAGAGATGCCATCTTTAAGATTCCTACACCAAATCTACTACAGAAAGTAGTGACAGGAATAGAAGGACTGAATACAGAAGAAGCAGCAGATATAAAAGGTGATTTATATGAATACTTATTAAATAAGCTTAATAATTCTGGTACAAATGGACAGTTTAGAACACCTAGACATATTATTAGTATGATGGTAAATCTTGTAAAACCTGTACCTACAGATACAATATGTGATCCGGCAATGGGTACTGCAGGATTTCTTATTGGTGCAGAAGAATACTTAAGAGAAAAACATGAAGAACTATTTTTAGATGATAAACTTAAAGAACATTTTAATAATAAGATGTTTAATGGTTTTGATATGGATTCTACAATGCTTAGAATTGGGGCTATGAACCTTATTTCTCATTATGTAGATAATCCACAAATAGAGTATAGAGATAGTCTTTCACAACAGAATATTGATGAGAATAAGTATTCTTTAATCCTTGCAAATCCGCCATTCAAGGGGTCATTGGACTATGAGGTAGTTGCAGAAAACTTATTATCTGTATGTAAGACTAAGAAGACAGAATTGTTATTTATTGCGTTATTCTTACGTTCATTACAGGTTGGTGGTAGATGTGCATGTATCGTACCTGATGGTGTATTATTTGGTTCTAGTAAAGCACATAAGAGTATTAGAAAAGAACTAGTAGAGAATAACCAGTTACATGCAGTTATTTCTATGCCTAGTGGTGTATTTAAACCTTATGCAGGTGTATCTACAGCTATATTAGTATTTACTAAGACAACTACAGGTGGTACTGATAATGTCTGGTTCTATGATATGAAAGCTGATGGTCTTTCATTAGATGATAAACGTTCACCAGTAGAAGAGAATGATATTCCCGATATTATTTATAGATATGAACATTTAGATGAAGAAAAAGATAGAAAGAGAACAGAACAGAGTTTCTTTGTACCTAAGGAAGAGATTGCAGAGAATGATTATGATCTTTCTATTAATAAATATAAAGAGATTGTTTATGAGAAGGTTGAGTATCGTCCTACTCATGAGATATTAGGTGATATTGAAGCACTTAATAAAGAGATAGAAGAGAGTATTAAAGAATTAAAGTCTTTATTGAAGGACTAGAAAGGAGTTAAATGTGGGTGATAAATCTGCATTTGTAGATTGAATGAGAGTTAAGTTAAAAGATATTACCAAATTCTCAAAAGGAACTCAAATCAACGGAAAAAATCTAATAGATGATGGTGCATATTCATATTTAAATGGTGGAATAAATCCTTCTGGTAAATGGAATGAGTTCAATGTTGCTGAAAATACAGTAACAATATCTGAAGGCGGAAATTCTTCAGGATATGTGAATTATATGAGCAAAGCATTTTGGTGTGGAGCCCATTGTTATTACTTGTATGATGGTCCTAAAAATAGCAAATATTTATATTATGCTTTAAAAAGTCAACAAGAAAGACTATTTAGGATTAGATCTGGAGCTTGTATGCCTAATATAAAAAAATCTGATTTGGGTAATTTTATAATTGAGTATGAAGAAGACGAAACTCGACAAGAAGAAGTGGTTAAAGTATTAGAAAAGTGTGAACTTTTGATAGAGGACTATAATAAGAAATTAGCTTTGTTGGATGAAGCAGTTAGAGCCCGATTTGTGGAGATGTTTGGGGATGAAAATAATTCTAAAGGCTGGGAAATAGTGAATATTGAAGATGTAGTTAATGTGCAAGTTGGTGTAGTTATTAAACCGTCTCAGTACTATACCAATCAATACAATGGAATTAAAGCGTTTAGATCTTTAAATATAGGTAATGGTTATATAAAGGACGATGATTGGGTTTATTTTTCAAAAGAAGGTAATAAGAAGAATAAAAAATCTATTTTAAGTACAAATGATGTTTTGGTTGTCAGATCAGGAGCACCAGGTACAGCTTGTGTGGTGACAAGTGAATATGCAGGATCTAACGCAATTGATGTTATTATTGCTCATCCTGATTTTCAAAAGGTTGATTCACATTATCTTTGTACATATACAAATATGCCACATGGAAAATCACAAATTATTGAAGGTACTGGTGGTGCTGCACAACAGCACTTTAATGTGGGAAAATATAATAAGTTAAAGTTAATGTTGCCACCGCTGGAGTATCAAAAGCAATATGTTAAATTCCTTGAAGAAATCGATAAATCAAGGTCTCGTATACAGAAGTCATTAGAAGCATCACAAGAACTATTTGATAGCTTAATGCAAGAGTACTTTGGTTAATATAATTGAATAAATTTGTTTAATAGGGTGGAGATGATGTTGGTAACGGAGGTTATCAATATGAAAGAAACTATTATTAAAGAAATTGAACAGAAATTGTTACGTTATCTAGACAATGCACAGATGGAAATGTTACATAGAACATTAAAGTCTTGTCTGGATAACGTAACTTTTATTATGCAAGAAGATAGTATTCAGGATATTTTTGAATACTCTAATATGGAACTCATAGACAAGTTTATTGCATCTAAAGAGATAGAAGGATGTTCAAAAAGAACAACTCAATACTATAAGTCTACTTTAGTGATGTTGGAGAATAGAACAGATATACATTTTACACATATGACTACAGATCATTTAAGAACATATCTTACTGATTATCAGAAGATAAACAATTGTTCTAAGGTAAGTATTGATAATATAAGAAGAAATCTGAGTAGTTTCTTCTCTTGGCTAGAAGAAGAAAACTATATTCTTAAGAGCCCTATGAAGAGGATTCATAAGATAAAGACAGATAAGGTGATTAAAGAAACTTTATCTGATGAATCTTTAGAGTGTTTAAGAGATAGTTGTGATAATTTAAGAGACTTGGCTATTATTGATTTGTTGGCTTCTACAGGTATGAGAGTAGGAGAACTAGTGAATATTAATATAGAAGATATAGATTTTGAGAATAGAGAATGTGTTGTGTTTGGTAAGGGAAATAAGGAAAGACCTGTATACTTTGATGCAAGAACAAAAATACACTTAAAGAATTATCTAAAGAGCCGAACAGACGATAATCCAGCATTATTCGTCTCTTTAGATAAACCTTTTAATAGGTTACAAATTAGCGGTGTAGAGATAAGATTAAGGAATTTAGGTAGACGTTTAGGTATTCATAGAGTACATCCACATAAGTTTAGAAGAACAGTAGCTACTAGAGCTATAGATAAGGGAATGCCTATTGAACAGGTACAGAGTTTATTAGGTCATTCACAGATAGATACGACTATGCATTATGCTATGGTTAATCAGAATAATGTAAAAGAGTCACATAGAAAGTTTGTGGCTTAATAGGGTGAGAAATTGAGAGGGGAAGGTCTCTATAAATCCTGATTTTATGATTAAATGCAAATCTGCATTTGTAGAATATCGGTGAAGATAAAGATTGGTGATATTACCAAAATTAGAACAGGTAAATTGGATGCTAATGCAGCAGATGAAAATGGACAATATCCCTTTTTTACATGTTCAAAAGAGCCGCTAAAAATAAATACATACTCATATGATTGTGAATGTGTTTTAGTTGCTGGTAACGGTGATCTTAATGTGAAGTATTATAATGGTAAGTTTGATGCATATCAGAGAACTTATATTATTGAAGACGACAGTGATGGATTGTTGTTTATGCCATATTTATATTTTTTTATGGAAAGTTATATAGATGAGTTAAGAAAGCAGTCTATTGGTGGAGTTATTAAGTATATTAAGCTTAAAAATTTAACAGATGCATTAATTGAGTTACCTAGTATTGAAGTTCAGAGAAAGATTGTAAATATTATTTCTAAAGCAAAAGAAATAGTTAGGAGAAAGGAAAATGAATTTGAATTACTAGATGAGTTAGTTAAAGCCCGATTTGTGGAGATGTTTGGGGATCTCAGAGTTAATGATAAAGGTTGGAAATACTATAAGTTGGATGAATTAACGGAATTGATAACTGATGGTGAACATGCTACTCCAAAACGTACAACGCAAGGTATTTATTTATTATCTGCTCGTAATGTGTTGAATCATCAATTATCGTTAGAAGATGTTGATTATATAGATTACGATGAATTTAGTAGAATTTCTCGTAGAATAATTCCTAGAGAAGGGGATGTATTGATTTCTTGCTCTGGATCTATAGGTAGATGCTGTGTTGTTCCAAAGAATATCAAGTTTCAAATGGTTCGAAGTATTGCTTTGTTGAGATTCAAATCAAATATAAATCCTGTTTTTGCAGAGTATATGATTACTTCTGATTATTTGCAGAATCAGATAAATAAATCAAAAACAGCTTCGTCACAAGCAAATCTATTTCAAGGTAAGATAAAGTCATTAAAAGGAGTAGTTCCCCCTCTAGAACTCCAGAACCAGTTCGCATCATTCGTACAAGAAATCGATAAATCAAGGCTTCTGAATATCTGTTTGAAATCTCTTGTAGAGTCTGTACTGAAAATTAGAATATTTTCTGAGTACAAAAAAAGCAGCTAAGTGCTGCTTTCTTAGACTATAGCCCTTGAATAATGCTTAAATAGTCTTGGCGACTATCTACTACAGCATATATAATGACTTCTTTTTTGCTCTCATCAATTTTATAGAAGACTAAATCTTTATCTAGTATTAATATTCTATAGCCTTGACGCTTTAATACTCGATATTTAGGTGTGATTCCTAAATATGGGTTCTCTGCTAGTAGTAGTATGCTATGTTCTAAGTAATCTAATTTCTGTAATGCGACATCATTTTCAAAATTTCTTGCAATGTACATAACGATTTTTCTGATACCGATATCTGCCATATCGGTACGCACAATAGTGTACTTCATATTATTTTCCTTTTAACATTGCTCTTAAATCATCGAAAGTATCTTGGATGGGTGCTACTCTATTGTTTGCTACATCCTCATCAGCTTCCGCAAGTAATTCTAATAATTCAATTCTTGCTTTAATGTTCTGATATTCATCGTAAGATAAAGAAACAGTATCACCGCGTCCATTTACTGTAATAATTACAGCTACATTGCTTTCTCTGCATTGTTTTGAAATATCATTATAATGATTTCTTAAATCGGCAGACGGTCTAATTGATTCACGAATTGAATACATAAAGTCACCTCCATACTAGTATATGCAAATTATATCATGATATGACTATATAAGCAATTGCGTTGATGTATATGTGTTATAAAGAATGAAATACCAATTACACTTATAACCACAATTATTCCCAATAAAGTTCTTTTTTAGGATATAATAGAAACATAAAGGAGATGATACTGTTGAACTTTACTTTTTTAAAAAACAAAACAGAATTCCAGGATTTTGCTTCTACATGTATAGAAGCAGAAAAAGGATTAATGGTATCACCTGCTAACTGTGCAATACTTACAAGACGTGCATTAGAACAAGCAGTACATTACATGTATAAGAATGACATAGACTTACAGATGCCTTATAGAGATAATCTAAGTGCTTTAGTCAATGAATATACATTTAAACAAATTATTCCAACAGAAATCTATGAAGGAATTAGATACGTTATTACTTTAGGAAATTTTGCAGTACATACAAGTAGAAAAGTAAAAAGAGAAGAAGCAGTTCTTGCTTTAAATAATCTCTATAGACTTGTTAACTGGATGAACTATTCTTATGGAATAGATTATCAACAACAATTACCTGAATTTGATCCTACTAAGTTACCTGATCAAACACATATGTTTGTGAATAAGGATCTAAAAGAACAGGTAAGAGATATTCTTAATAAACAGAAAGAAAAAGAAGAAAAACAAAAAGAAGAACTGGCTCGATTAATTGCTGAAAATGAGGAATTAAGAAGACAAGGGGCAGCTAAGAGAAAAGAAGATAAAGTTGTTAAATATGTTGATGTGAATAAGATTCCTGAATGGAGGACAAGACAGCTTTATATTAATTTAATGCTGAAGGAAGCAGGATGGGACTTTGATACAAATGTAGAGGAAGAATATCCTGTTCATCATATGCCAACAGATTCAAAAGAAGGTTTAGTGGATTATATCTTACGTGGAAGAACAGGAAAGATTATTGCTGTTATTGAAGCAAAGAAAACAAGTGTAGATCCTCGTGTAGGACGTAACCAGGCAAAACTTTATGCAGACTGTATTGAACAAGAATACGGGCTAAGACCTGTTATATTCTATACAAATGGTTTTGAAACATTTATCTGGGATGACATGATGTATCCAGATAGAAGGGTTTCTTCTATCTTCTCACAGGATGAAATACAGTTACTTATAGATAGAAGAGATACGCGTAGAAGTATTTCTAAACCTGTTATACAGGATGCCATCACAAACCGTTATTATCAGAAAGAAGCCATTGTAAGAACATGTGAAGACTTTGAAAAGGGAAGTCGTAAAGCGTTACTTGTCATGGCAACAGGAAGTGGTAAAACACGTGTAGCGATTAGTTTAGTAGATGTATTGACTAAAGCAGATTGGGCAAAAAATATACTATTTCTTGCCGATCGTACTGCATTAGTGAATCAGGCAAAGAAGAACTTTGTAAACCTCCTTCCTTCCCTGACTACTTGTAATCTATGTGAAAACAAAGAAGACCCAGAAGTATCAAGAATGATCTTTAGTACTTATCCTACAATGATGAATGCAATCGATGAAACAAGAAGTAAGGATGGTAATCGTTTATTCACACCAGGACACTTTGATCTCATTATTCTTGATGAAAGCCATCGTAGTATTTACAACAAATATAAAGATATATTTGATTACTTTGATGCTTTACTCATAGGTTTAACAGCAACACCTAAAGATAGTATAGGGGCTAATACATATTCTATATTTGATTTAGAAACAGGTGTTCCTACATATGCTTATGAATATGAAACGGCTGTCAAAGACAAATACTTAGTCAGCTACCATTCTTATGAAACTAAAATGAAGTTTTTAGAGGAAGGTATTCACTATGATGAGTTATCAGATGAAGAGAAGAAAGAATTTGAAGAACACTTCTCTAATACTGATACAATCACTTCAAGTGAAATGAATAAGTTTGTTTTTAATATTAATACTATTGATACTGTGATCAGAGATTTGATGGAACATGGTATTAAAATTGAAGGAGGAGATAAGATAGGAAAAAGCATTATCTTCGCTGCCAATCAAAATCACGCCAATAAGATTAAAGAGAGATTCGATATACTCTATCCTGAATATAAGGGGAAGATTGCTGAAGTGATTACATTTAATACAAAATATGTACAAAATGCGATAGATCGATTCAGTAAAACAGACAGTTACCCTCAAATAGCTATTAGTGTAGATATGCTGGATACAGGTATAGATGTACCAGATATCGTTAATCTTGTATTCTTTAAGAAAGTAAGAAGTAAAGCAAAATTCTGGCAGATGATTGGAAGAGGAACAAGACTAAGAACAGACTTGTTTGGCCCAGGAGATGACAAGAAAGGATTCTTGATATTTGATTACCTAGGAAATATGGATTACTTCAGAGTAGACCAGCGTCCTGAAAAATCAGGTATTATAGAATCACTCTCTCAACGTATCTATAAATTACGTGTTGATATTCTTTATGCACTCGAACAAAATGCATCCGATCAGGATTATGTAGATGAAATCAATAAACAAATCAAAGAAATGTCAGGTTATATTCAATCACTCAATGAAGACAGCTTTAATGTAAAGATGCATTTGAAATATGTGCATCAATATAAGAATCCAGATAACTGGATTAACCTGAATGAAATGGATACACATTATATTAAAGATGAATTGTCTTCTCTTGTTGTGATTCATGATGAAGATAAACGTGCAAAGTTCTTTGATAGACAGATGTATATGATTGAAATGGCTTATCTCAATCATTATGATGCAAGTCAGGTCATTAATAAGGTCATTATGATGGCTGATGAATTATATAAAAAACAAACAACACCTGATATTGCAGATAATGCGGAATATCTGAAATGTGCCAAAGATCCTGATTACTGGAAAACAGCTAATTATTTTGATCTGGAAGTACTACGTGAGAAGATTAGAGGGTTGGTTAAGTATTTAGACCCTGGTCCAAAAGTAGATCCAGTAGATACACATTTTGAAGATGAAATCATTGAAACAAAGATGAATGATGCTTTCTATAATGATGAAGGCTTAGAAAACTATAAAGAGAAAGTACAGCATTATTTAAAAGCACATGAAGATGATGAAGCTATCTATAAGCTCAGACATAATCAAGTCATTACACCAGATGAAATGAAACATCTAGAAAACTTATTATGGATAGATTTAGGAAGTAAAGATGATTATCGATTACATTTTGGTGATACACCTATCACAAGATTAATTAGAAAGATAGTAGGATTAGACAGACAAGCAGCTATGGCTGAGTTCTCACGTTTCTTAGATGATCAGAGCTTGAATTCTAGGCAGATTCACTTTGTAGAATTATTAGTAGATTATATTGTGAAGAATGGTTTCATTGAAGACAAGAAGGTCTTGTTACAGGATCCTTTCAAGTCAATTGGTAGTATGAGTGCCTTATTCAAGGATAAAATGAATATTGCAAGAGAGATATTAAAGACTGTAGATACGTTCAGCGAAAGATGTTAAGAGAAAACGTTCACGATTTTGAGAGTATTCTATCACTATAAAAAATAATTATAATTTAAAATTCTGATAAAAACTAAGCACAAAATAACACAATCGGATATCCCTAAACTGCAAACGTTTACAGTAAATGCTATGTACAAATTGTGTAAATTTTCACAAAAGTATGCTTGTTTTTTCACAAGAACTCATGTATAGTGAACTTACAAAATATGAAGAAGAAATATTTTGGTCAATGGAGGATATAAAAATGGCTGATAAGAAAGTCGAAAAGAAAGTTGAAGAATGGACAGAAGAAAAGACTGATGCTTGCATTGATGAGTTAGTTAATAACGCATTAACAGCATTAGACGAATTCGAAGGTTTTGACCAGGAAACTGTTGACTACATCGTAGCAAAGATGTCAGTTGCTGGTCTTGATAAACACGGTGTTCTTGCAGAAGCTGCAGTAAAAGAAACTGGCCGTGGTGTATTTGAAGACAAAGCCGTTAAGAACTTATTCGCTTGTGAATATGTTACTAACAACATGCGTCATACAAAGACTGTAGGTATTATTAATGAAGATCCACTTACTGGTATCACTGAAATCGCTGAACCAGTTGGTGTTGTTTGTGGTATCGTTCCAGTAACAAACCCAACTTCTACAGTTATCTTTAAGTCTTTAATCGCTATGAAGACTAGAAACCCAATCATCTTCTCATTCCACCCAGGTGCTCATGACTGTTCAGTTATGGCTGCTAAGGTAATGTTAGATGCTGCAGTAAAAGCTGGTGCTCCTAAGAACGTAATCCAGTGGTTACCAATGAAAACTATGTATGCAACTAGTGCATTAATGAATCATCCAGGTGTTGCTACTATCTTAGCTACTGGTGGTAACGCAATGGTTAAGGCTGCTTACTCTTGTGGTAAACCTGCTTTAGGTGTAGGTGCTGGTAACGTTCCTGCATACGTAGAAAAGTCTTGTAAAATCAAAATGGCAGCAAACGATATTTATTTATCAAAATCATTCGATAATGGTATGATTTGTGCATCTGAACAGGTAGTTGTTGTAGATCACGAAATCTATGATGAATTCAAGAAAGAACTTGGTCGTTATCATGTACATTTCTGTAATGCTGAAGAAAAGAAGAAACTTGAACAGTTCATGTTCGGTGCAACAGCATACAGTGAAAACGTAAATGAAGCTCGATTAAACAGCATTGTTCCAGGTAAGAACGCTACTTGGATTGCTGAACAGGCTGGTTTCAAAGTATCTGATGACGTTCAGATCTTAGTTTGCGAAGTTAAGGAAATCGGTCCTAACGAACCAATGACTAGAGAAAAACTTTCTCCAGTATTAGGTATGATCAAAGCAAACTCTACTGAAGATGGTATTGAAAAGGCTGCTCAGACTGTTGAATTCAACGGTTTAGGACATTCAGCTGCAATCCATACTACTAACCATGAAATTTCTAAAGCATTCGGTAAGAGAATCAAAGCTATCCGTATTATTGAAAACGCTCCATCTACATTCGGTGGTATCGGTTCAGTATACAATGCATTCTTACCTTCATTAACACTTGGTTGTGGTTCTTATGGTCATAACTCAGTATCAAACAACGTAAGTGCTATTAACTTACTAAATATTAAGAGAATAGGGAGACGTAACAACAATATGCAATGGGTTAAACTTCCTCCAAAGATTTATTTCGAAAGAAATTCAATCAGATATCTTAGAGATATGAAGGAAATGAAGAAAGCAATGATCGTTACAGACAGAGGTATGTATGACCTTGGTTATGTAGGAAAGATCGAAGATGTTATCAGAAGAAGACGTAACAAAGTAGACGTTGACTTATTCATCGACGTTGAACCAGATCCATCTTTAGATATGACTCTTAAGGGTCTTGAAATCATGAAGAGCTTCCAGCCTGATACAATCATCGCTATCGGTGGTGGATCTTCAATGGATGCTGCTAAAGTTATGTGGTTAATGTATGAACATCCAGAAGTTAACTTCGACGATATCAAGCAGAAATTCATGGATATCAGAAAGAGAGCATTCAAGTTCCCAGAACTTGGTAAGAAAGCTAAGTTAGTATGTATCCCAACTACTTCAGGTACAGGTTCAGAAGTAACTCCATTCGCAGTTATCACTGATACTAAGGAAAACAAGAAATATCCATTAACTGACTACGCTTTAACTCCAACAATCGCAATTGTTGACCCTGAATTCGCTATGTCTATGCCACCAAGAATCGCTGCAGATACTGGTATCGACGTATTAACTCATGCTATTGAAGCATATGTTTCAATCTTAGCTTCTGACTTCACTGATGGTTGGGCTAAACAGGCTGTTAAGTTAGTATTCGAAAACCTTGAAAAGTCAGTACTTGAAGGTGATCCTGATGCTAGAATCAAGATGCATAATGCTGCATCAATCGCAGGTATGGCATTCGCTAACGCATTCTTAGGAATGAACCACTCATTAGCTCATAAGATCGGTGGAGAATGGCATATTCCTCATGGACGTACTAACGGTATGTTATTACCACATGTAATCAGATACAATGGTACAGTTCCAACTAAGTTAAACATCTGGCCAAAGATCGAAGACTATAAGGCAGATAAGAAATATAGAGAATTAGCAGAATTAATCGGCTTACATCCAAAGACTGATGCAGAAGGTGTTGAAATGTTCGCACAGGCTGTTGAAAAGTTATGGGTAAAAGTTGGTGGTGCTGTAAACGTTAAGTCACAGAACATCAGCAAAGCTGATTGGGAAGAATCAGTACATAGAATCGCTATGAACGCATACGAAGACCAGTGTACTCCTGCTAACCCAAGAATGCCTATGGTTAAAGATATGGAAACTATCCTAGAAACAATCTACGATTACGAATCTCCATTCGCTAAGAAATAATTCTTAAAACCATTTAGAGGAAAGCCTTACGGCTCTCCTCTTTTTTGTGTTAAATTATGTTAAATTGAATCGTTTATTGACTCATATAAGTGAACTCATTAAAATGAGCTTTTGGAGGACACTGTCATGAAACATAAACGTTTTTTATTCTTACTTACTGCAGCTGTCGCTTTCATTATTCAATTAATCGATATCATTTCTTATACAATCAAGTTTTCTATTACACAGACATTTGTACTTGTTATTATTCAAATGATTGGTTTAGTAGGTTATGCCTATGATGCAAGAAATGTAGTAAAAAATAAAAGAAGAATGTTTACTATACTTCATAGTATTGCATTCATCATCTACCTTATAAATCTTACTTATCAACTGTTCCTTAACCCAGCATTAAGACATGTCAAAGCATTCAGTAGTGTGAATATCAGTCCATTAAAGACGATATTTCTTTATTATACAGCTTATACAAGACATACCTTACCAATTAAGAATATCATTCTGAATATGATTGGGAATGTCATGTTGTTTATGCCTTTTGGTTATTTTGTATATGTCTTGTTTAAATCAATGCGTTCATTTCTACCTTATTTTCTCTTTTTCTTATTTATGATTATAGGAGTAGAATGTATTCAGTATATAGGAAAGGTTGGTTCAGCAGATATAGATGATATCATTCTGAATATGAGCGGCGTACTGATTCTATATATTGTATTGAAAATCCCATTCATTAAAAAATTATTTTAAAGTCAAAAAATCATAAGTATTACACATCTTTTCTGTTACAATAATTGTATAAGAAAGAGGTGAATCTTGTGCTTTTTATTTTTCTACTATTGTTGTTCTTATATTTGTTCCTTACAAAATACTACATCACTGAAGATGTGATTGTAAAAGAAGTCCTTGAAGATAAGATCATATTTGAATCTGAGCTAGGAAAAGAAATTACACTCAAAGTAACAAAACCTCATGAATATCTAGAAGGACAAAAGGGACAAGTCTCATTCCATGGAGAAAGAATCGTATCATTTCAAAAAGCAGCCTAAATAAAATGAACCTTTAATTTTTAAGGGGGGTCAATAAAAAACTCGCTTTAAATATTTGGGGG
>OHAT01000121.1_pt1 | contig 81736 bp, 71 predicted proteins | sample 1577141 | NCBI WGS metagenome assembly OHAT01 (sample SAMEA3541578, study PRJEB24748) | human gut metagenome | biome: human gut; feature: human-associated habitat; material: faeces | place: China | collected 2012 | reverse complement strand
TAGTTAAACTCCAACACAAACAAAACCCTGCCGGTGAAGCTCCGACAGGGATTTTGCATCTGTAATTGTATTTTTTCTTCAGGCTTTTCTTTTCTCTTTGCTTCTTTCCTCTTTTCTTTTCTCCCGAAAAGAAAAGAGAAAGAAGAGAATCGTTATTCCCGATTCGCCAGCATCTCTTTGGTCTTCATAAGGCGGGTGGTGTTGCCCCTGTCGTTCTCGTCCAGCTTCATCTTGATCTCCCTGATAGCCTCGTCGAACTGGGGTATCATAACGTACTCCAGGGCATTGACCCGGCGGCGGGTCTTTTCTATCTCGTCCGCCAGGGAGTTGCATATCTTTTCCACCTCTGCAAGCTCTATGAGCATGGGCAGCACCTCTGCGAAGGCGGATACGGCGGAGTCCAGCTCCGCAGAGGTGTTCATGAATCCATAGGGATAGTCAAAGGTATCGGAAGTCTCAAGGGACAGCTTTGGCATCTTCAGCGACAGCACGTGCTGGGTATCCACGGATACCGTGGCGGGGCGGGCGGGGTAGGCGAGGGCTTCTTCTATTGCCTCTCCGCTCATCTCGGCCCTTGCCAGCACGAACTGCCCCATTGCGGCGGAAAGCTTTTGCTCCACCTGCTCCCGCAGCTCCTTATTGCGGCGGGCGTAGGCTATGAAGCGGCGAACCATCTCGTCCCGCTTGTCTTTCATAAGCTTATGACCCCTGGCTGCCACCTTGCGTTTCTTCTTAAGGTTGGTCAGCTCCATGCGGGTCGGCTTTACTTGAAGCTGTGCCATAGGCTATTCCTCCGCTTTGGGCAGGTACTTATCCAGATATTCGTCCCTTATGCGCTTAAGCTCGGCGCGGGGCAGTATGGAGAGCAGCTTCCAGCCCAGATCCAGAGTTTCCTCTATGGAGCGGTTGGTATAGAAGCCCTGTGACACATACTCCTCCTCGAAGGCGTCCGCAAACTTGGCGTACAGCTTATCCGTATCGGACAGGGCCGCGTCGCCCAGTATTACCGCAAGCTCCTTTGCGTCCTTGCCCCTGGAATACGCGGCAAAGAGCTGGTTCATGGTGTCGGCGTGATCCTCCCGGGTCTTGCCCCGGCCTATGCCCTTATCCTTCAGGCGGGACAGGGAGGGCAAAACGTTTATAGGCGGCGTGACGCCCTTTCTGTGCAGCTCACGCCCCAGTATTATCTGTCCCTCGGTTATGTAGCCGGTAAGGTCGGGTATGGGGTGGGTGATGTCGTCCTCCGGCATGGACAGTATGGGTATCATGGTGATGGAGCCGGGGTTGCCCTTTATGCGTCCCGCCCGCTCGTACATGGTGGCAAGGTCGGTATACAGGTAGCCGGGGTAGCCGCGGCGGCCGGGAACCTCCTTGCGGGCGGCGGATACCTCACGGAGGGCCTCCGCGTAGTTGGTTATATCGGTTATTATTACCAGCACGTGCATGCCAAGGTCGTATGCAAGATACTCCGCGGCGGTGAGCGCCATGCGGGGAGTGGCTATGCGCTCTATGGCGGGGTCGTTGGCAAGGTTTATGAAGGTGACGGTACGGTCTATGGCGCCGGTGGCCCTGAAGTCGGAGGTGAAAAAGTCCGCCTCCTCAAAGGTTATGCCTACGGCGGCGAATACTACCGCGAAGCCCTCGCCGGTGCCCCGCACCTTAGCCTGACGGGCTATCTGGGCCGCAAGGTTTGCGTGGGGCAGGCCGGAGCCTGAGAACACCGGCAGCTTCTGGCCGCGTACCAGCGTGTTCAGGCCGTCTATTGCGGAAATGCCGGTCTGTATGAACTCGTTGGGGTAGTCCCTCGCGGCGGGGTTTATGGGCGCACCGTTGATGTCCAGCCGCTTTTCGGGTATTAGCTCGGCGCCGCCGTCTATGGGCCTGCCCATGCCGTCGAATACCCTTCCCAGCATATCCGGCGCCACTGCCAGCTCTATGGAGTGGCCCAGGAATTTCGCGCTGGAATCGGTTATGCGCAGTCCCTGGCTGCCCTCGAAGAGCTGCAGCAGCGCCTTATCCTGATTTATCTCAAGCACCTTGCCCCGGCGTATCCTTCCGTCGGACTGCTCTATCTCCACCAGCTCGTCGTACTTTACGCCCTCTACCTGATCCACCAGCATAAGGGGGCCGGCAACTTCCCTGATGGTCTTGTATTCCTTGCGCATTATGCTTCGCCTCCTTCCGTAAGCTCCCGGATCTCTGCGTTGAGCTTTGCGGTTATCTCCTCGTACCTCTCGGCGCACTTATCCTCCTCGGTATACTTGAAGCGGCCTATGTCCTCCCGGACGGGCAGCGCCGCAAGCTTATTGAAGGAAGCGTCCTTTGAAAGGGCGTCCAAGCTCTTTTCGTAGTAGCCTATTATCAGCCGCAGCAGCATGGCCTGCTTTGCGGGAGAGGTGTAGGTATCCACCTCATGGAAGGCGTTCTGATGCAGGTAGTCCTCTCTTATGGAGCGGGTGGCCTCCAGGGTGAGCCTGTCTTTGTAGCTCAGGGCGTCTATGCCCACCAGGCGGACGATCTCCTCCAGCTCGCTCTCCTCCTGCAGCATGTTCATGACCTTCTGCACCATGGCGGTCCAGTCGGGGTCCACTTCCTTATTGAACCAGGGCTCCAGACGGTCCAGATACAGGGAATATGAGGTCAGCCAGTCTATGGCGGGGAAGTGGCGGGCGTATGCCAGCTTTGCGCTCAAGCCCCAGAACACCTTTACGGTGCGGAGGGTCGCCTGGGATACCGGCTCTGAAATGTCGCCGCCCGGAGGGGAAACGGCGCCTATAGCCGTGACCGCGCCAGTGCGGCCCTCCGTACCTAACGTCACAACGGAGCCCGCCCTCTCGTAGAACTCCGCCAGACGGCTGCTCAGGTATGCGGGGTAGCCCTCCTCGCCGGGCATTTCCTCCAGACGGCCGGACATCTCTCGCAGCGCCTCTGCCCAGCGGCTGGTGGAGTCGGCCATTATGGCTACCTTATAGCCCATATCACGGAAGTACTCCGCTATGGTGATGCCGGTATATATGCTGGCTTCACGGGCCGCAACCGGCATATCCGAGGTGTTTGCTATAAGCACCGTGCGCTTCATAAGGGAAAGACCTGTGCGGGGGTCCTTCAGCTCCGGGAACTCCATCAGAACGTCGGTCATCTCGTTGCCCCGCTCGCCGCAGCCCACGTATACGATTATGTCCGCGTCGGCCCACTTTGCGAGCTGATGCTGAACCACCGTCTTGCCGCTGCCGAAGGGCCCCGGAACGGCCGCCACACCCCCCTTGGCTACCGGGAACAGGGTGTCTATAACCCGCTGTCCGGTTATCATGGGCTCGGTAGGGGCCATCTTCCTTGCGTAGGGCCTGCCTATACGCACCGGCCACTTCTGCAGCATGGGCAGCTCGACCGTCTCGCCCTTTGCCGTTATGAGCTTGGCTATGGTCTGTACTACGTTGGCCTCGCCGGAGTGTATCCATGTGAGCTGGCCCTCCACATTTGGAGGCACCATTATCTTATGGAGCACCGCTTCCGTCTCCTGTACGGTGCCCAGGATATCGCCGGGCTTCAGTATATCGCCTATCTGTGCCGCAGGCTGGAAATCCCAGAGCCTTTCGTGGTCTATGGAGTCCACCCGGATACCGCGGGTTATCCTGTCCCCGGCCAGCTCCTGAATTTTATTGAGCGGGCGCTGAATGCCGTCGTATATGGATTCTATAAGTCCGGGGGCAAGCTCTACCGACAGGGGAGCGCCGGTGGATTCCACAGGCTCCCCGGGGCCTATGCCGCCGGTCTCCTCGTATACCTGTATGGAGGCCTTATCCCCGCGAAGCTCTATGACTTCGCCTATGAGGTGCTTTTCGGATACGCGGACCACGTCGTACATGTTTACGTCCGCCATGCCGGAAGCCACTATCAGGGGGCCCGATACCTTAACTATGGTTCCTTTAACTGCCATATTTATTTATCCTCCGAGAATAGTATATCCGCGCCTATAGCCTTTTCCACGTTGGCCTTTATGGCTGCCATGGCCACGCCGGAAGGGCCGTGGGAATCCGGAATGGGTATTATTGCGGGGAATGTCTCCGTCTTGAATTTGTTTATGGCCTCGCTGCACTGGGCGTATACCGGCTCGGTCAGGAAAATGACCTTGCAGCCCTCCCTGGCAAGCCTGTATATAAGCCTGTTTGCCCTTTCGCCGTCCGTCTCGTCAAACACGCCGAGGCCTACGGCCTTGCCTATGAGCACCGAGTCCCTGTCGCCTATCATGGCGATATCCGTGCGTTTATCCATACAGTTCACCCAGCCTTTCGGTTATCACCTTATCCGGCAGGTTATTGCGCTTTGCGGTGATTATGAGCCTAAGGCACTTTGCCTCCTGCTCCCGGCCCAAAAGATAGCCTATCAGCGGCTCTATGCCGCCCTCGGCGAACTTTGCCCCTTTAAAAAGGGATATGAGGTAATTGTCCCGCTGGCGCTCCAGCTCTGTGAGCCTGCCGCTCCTGCCGTATTCCTCAAGGCCCTTGAGCATACGCTCCCTTGCGGGGCCTGCGGCAGCCCTTGCTATGCCCTCCTCCGGCCCGTCAAAGCACTGTATGAGCAGCCTGTGGGATACGTATCCCTCCGGCATGAGAGACGCCTTGAGCTTATCCGCGCCGGCTCCCATATTGCGCAGGCGAAGCATCGTCAGTATGTTGGTAAAATCCGCAAGGCCCTTGAAATACTCAAGGGAGGCGCCCTTTGCGTTGTTCAGGCAATGCTCAAGGTACGCCCGGTCTATCTCGGTGGATATCCTGCCCGGGTCTATCTCCCCGGAGAAGGACTGCTCAAGGGCGTTGAGCCGCTTGGTAAATTCCTCCGGCAGCTCCCTGTAATCTGCGTTGTGTACCATGCGGATAATGTCGTCCTTGGGGTATACTCCCTTCATGAGGGCGGGGGAGTCCGCTGTGCCGGTAAGCCGCTGCTTTATGAGCAGCTTCAGGTTGTTGGCGTCCCCCTTGAGTATGAACAGGTCCGTCTGCTCCGGGCTGAAGGTAACTTCGTTTATGAGGGCGTAGGCGTCGGAAAGCTCCTTTGCGATCATCCTGTCCCCGTCGGAAAGCTGAGGGTCGGAAATTCCGCCGTAGCCCATGTCCCCCAATGCCCTCATCACCTCGGCGGGGCTGGCCTCGGCCATTCTCGCCATGCGTTCGGGCTTTACCATGTCCTTTTCGTGTACCCTTATGCGGGTAACTGCGTAAACAGGGCTTTTCTGTGGCATACAGGCCCTCCTTTACTCGAACAGCACGCGGGCCGCTTCGCTTTCGCGCCTTTCACGGAAGTCACGGAGCATGGCCTCAAAGGTGCAGTCCGTCTCGTATCCGCAGCCCAGCAGCCTGAAGCCGCCCCCCGCCTCTATATCCTCGCCCAGCACCACGGGGCGGGGGAGGGAGGGGTTCTGCTTTTCTATAAGCGCGGCGATACTTGCCCTGTCAGGCTTTGCCGGGCGCAAGGTTTCTCCGCCCTTTACGTTTTCCCTTATCATAAGGCTGAGCAGCGCTTCCCGCTTTTCGCCCTCCAGGGCGCAAAGCTCCTTTTCAGCCAGCTCGAAGGCCGCGTCCAGCACCCGGCGCTTTTCCCTGAGGGCGGTCTTGCGGCTGTCCAGCGCGCCGTTGGTACGGCTGCGCTCTATTATATCCGCCGCTGCCTTTTCAGCCTTTTTCGCGTATTCTATATTGAGCCTCTCAGCCTCGGCCTCGGCCTGGGAGCTTATGGCCCCCGCCTTCGACTCCGCCTCCACTATGATGCGGCCGGCCTCGGCTTCCGCCTCCTCCACTATGCGGGAGGTGAGCTTTTCAGCCCCGAAATTAGTTTCCTGTGCCATAAGCCGCTCCGGTTTAGACCTGTACGCCGTTTACAAGCAGGAAGGAGAACAGCAGGGCCAGCACCGCGTAGGTCTCGACCATGACCGTGAAGATTATCGCCTTGCCCGCCTCGGAGGGGCGCTTGCCCACCATGGCTATGCCGGAGGCGGCCACCTTGCCCTGCGCTATGGCGGAGAGCAGGCCGCCGAAGGCTATGGGCAGGGCCGCAAGGAAGAGCGACATGCCCGCCTCGGGGGATATCGCGGAGCCCGCGCCCAGAAGGTTAGCCTTGCTGGCGATAACGAAGCCTATGAGCAGGCCGTATATGCCCTGGGTGCCGGGGAGGAGCTGGAGCACCAGCACCGAGCCGAACTGGTCGGGATCCTCGGCTATCACCGCCGCGCCAGCCTGGCCGGCGTGGCCCACGCCCACCGCGGAGCCTATGCCCGCGAACAGCGCCGCAAATACCGCGCCCAGCCCCGCGAGGAGCTGACCGTTCTGGTTCAGTGAAGCGAAAAATTCAGAAAGACTCATTGTGTTTAACCTCCGAAAAAATGTTGATTGTTATTCTTTTTTTATTATAAGCGGCCTCCCGCTTTATTTGACGTTGACGTACTTTGTCTCGTACCTCAGCGGCGTGAACGCCTTGCCCCCCGCCTCGTAGAACTTGCCGAAGAACTCCACATACTGGAGCCTTGCGGTATGGACGAAGCAGCCCAGGGTGCTTATGAGCATCATAAACACGTGGAGCGCCACGGACAGCACCGTGACTATTATGAAGCCCACGAGCATCAGCGCCGGGTTCCCCTTGAAGGAAGCGAAGAGCATATCCCAGCAGAGGGTGTTCAGCACCATGCCTATGACGCCGGTGGAAAGGCCAAGGGCGAATATACGGGCGTAGGAGAGCACGTCTCCCAGCCACGAGGTCACGTCGTACAGCTTGCCCGCGCCGGATATGAGCCTTCCGGCGATGTTCTTCTTTGACCGCCCTGCGAACAGGAACACCAGCACCGCAGACACTATGGCCAGCCACTTGCCGAACTCCGCAACGCCCTGGGGCAGCCCTGCCATGGGGGCGGCCTGCATGATGAGTCCGGAGACTATGAATATCCAGCACATATTGTCTATGAGCGCGCCCATGTAGTCCTTGTGCTTCAGGCAGTTCCAGGTGGCTATGAGCACGGCGTAGAACATGTGTATTATGCCGAAGGCGGCGCACACCATGAGCATACCCATAGGGTTCGTCGAGGAATCTATTATGGGGAAGGTGTTCTCAAGGGCGGTGCCCCTGAATATGACGGGCCAGCTGACGCCCGCGCAGGTACCGAACAGCAGCCCCATGAATATCGTGGAGATGCCGCCCTGCATGAGCACGCCGGCAAGGTTCTTCATCATGCCGGTGGGCTTTAGGTATTTCAGAAACGCCCAGGCGCCAAGTGCCAGCACCGCGCCGTAAACCGTATCCGAAAGCATCATGCCAAAGAAGATGAAGTAAAAGGGTGCCATCAGCGGCGTGCCGTCTATCGTGCCGTAGGCCGGCAGGGAATAGAGGTTTGTAACCGCCTCATAGGGGGTGATCAGCCTGCTGTTTTTGAGCACAGTAGGCACCGCGTCTCCCTCGGAGGGATCCTCAAAGGCGAGATAATAAACGTCCGTGATCTTTTCGATCTCCCGGCGCACCTTTTCCGTCATATCCTCCCGGACCCAGCCTGTGAGCAGAAACGCGGTATTGGTATGGGCCAACGCTTCCTTGCTCTGCTCCCTGTCCCGGTCTATGGCCGCGCCGTCCAGCGCCCTGCGTATTTCCTCCCGCTTGGGTGCGAAGGCTGCAAGCCGGGCTTCCAGCTGTGCCCTTTCCGCCTCCAGCGCTTCTATCTCCGTCCTGAGCCTCTGTATATTCTCCGAGGCGGTGCCCCTGATATCCCCGAAGCCCTTCTCCTGAAAGCCGGTGGCCCTTATGGAGGGCGCTATTCCGGCATACTCCTCATTGGGGCATATCACCAGAGCCGCCCGCTCCTTATCGCCGCCGTAAAGCTGCACCAGCGCGCCGGTCTCCATGAGCGCCTTAACGCCCTCTGCCGGAACCGTGCCGGTCATCACCTTAAGGCTGGCCGTAGATCGCACAGTCTCCAGCGGGTCTGTCATATCCGCCCAGGGAAGCAGTGAGCCGAGCTGTAATCTGCGCTTCTCGGTATCGCTGCCGTTCTGGGCTATGCGCCTTTGCAGCCCCTCCAGCTCGGCACAGATCTCCAGTGCCGGCTGTATGTCCTCCTCAAGCTCCTGCCGCGTAGCCTCGGGCTTGGGGCCGAAACCTGCCTTCCCGGCGTAGGGCTTGAGCAGCTCCTCGGCGCTTTGCAGCCGCTGGACCCTTCCCTCGGCCGCGGCCGAGGACTGTTCCCCTTCGCCTATGGAAATGAGCTGTACCGCGCAAATTGACTGGAGGGCCTGCAATATGGCCTCCCGGTGCTCCAGAAGGGCAGCCAGAGTCAATTTCTTCATTGGTACTATCATGCCTTGATTACCTCTCTGACAATGTATTCCGCGGCGGCGCGCAGCCTGGCCTCGGCCCTTGCGCATTCCTCCGCCGCCTCTTTATCCGCCCGGGCGGTCAGCTCCGCCGCCAGCGCGGCTCCCTGCTTCTCCGCCTCGTCCTTTGCCCTCTGTATCATGGCGCGCCCCGCGTCATGGGCCTCCTTTATGGTCCTCCCACGGCGCGCCTCCGCGTCGTCCGTTATTTCCTTTGCCCTTGCGGCAGCCTGTTTTTTCAGCTCCGCACCCTTCGCCTCAGCCTGGGTTATACATTCAATAATGGTCGGCAATGTACCTTACCTCCTTCTTATAATGTGTATGTTAAAAAGCTCAAGCTTTAATATATTTTCTTATAAAACCGCGTTTAACGGCAAATTTTTGACTTAAAATGCAAATGACAGGTTTTATTTATAATATTTTTTTGTTTTCCATCATTTTATCCCATTGATGAAGAATCTGCAATAGACAATTTTAAAATTTTGTTATAAAAATAACAAATGAAATTTATGAAAGAGGGTACTGTTCATTTTTTGAAATATATAAATAAATATGTAGAGTAGTGGACGGCCCTTGATGAATAATTACAGCATTAAAGTACAAAAAACGCCCGGCGGAACCGGGCGTGTCAGATATACCTTTTTTTTGAATCAGCTGCGGGCTTTCAGCAGCACGTACAGCTTGCTGGTGGCATTGCTGTTGTTTTCGTATTTGTCGCCGCAGGTGATGAGCATGGCGTACTTGCCGCCGTCGCTGTAAGTGACGTTGGGATTGATCCAGCCCTTGTTGGCCTTATCCGCGGCGTAGCTCAGCTGGGTGCTGACATAGCTCGAGGCGCTGGTTCCCCAGGGCCTTGCGTTATAGGCGAGTATGCCGGTGCTCTGGTTGGGGCCGATCTCGTACAGGCACATTATGTCCCATTTACTATACCCGTCCAGCTTCATGGTTATGCTGGTGGTATTGAATTTGCTGCCGCAGGAGCCGCCGCAGCCCTCGCACCTGCTCTTACCTATTAGGGCGTTCTGCACGTGGTGCAGGTTGTGGAAGTATTTGCCCCTGCCGCCCCGTACGTTGTGCCCCAGTATGGAATGCACCTGAGAGCCCTTCGCGGTGAGGGTATGGACGTATTCATAGTGCCCCTTGCGGTTCTCGGCGGCGTAGTAGTATTTGGTGCCTGCGCTGTTGGTGTAGTTGCCGTATATAGTATAGGTTTTTGCGCCGGGTATCTTTATGCTGCCCCACTTTTCGCTTGCCGCGCCGTGCCCTACCTCGGTTGCGCCGCTGGTAGCTCTGTTCAGCCTGCCCGCGCTTTCGGAGCTGTTTGCCCCGGTATCAGCGCTGGAGTTGGGAGCCTGTATGGTAAAATCGGCCTTCTTTACGAAGCCCTTTACGCCGTCACGCTCCGCATAGTACCAGTCGCCTGACTCGCCTAACAGCGAAAACGCCGCGCCCTTTGCGTGCTTTACCTTCCTTGCTACGTTGGAATCGCTATCGGCGGGCTTTTCGGGTATATTGGGCGAGGTTCGCATATATATGGCGCTGTCCCTGGATATGCCGGTCTTGGGGGCGCTGAAGTATTGTACGTTGTTGGCGTTGGCGCTGGGGGCTGGGGTGGCTGCCGGGGTCTTGTCCGTCAGCTCAAAGTCCTTGGCACGGACAAAGCCCTTCTTGCCCTCGTATTCTATATAGAAGTACTTGCCCGTAGCGTCCTCTCCCAGAACGCTCACGGTTTTGCCTTCCATATGCCTGAGCTGTACCGCACCGTCGGTATCCTTTGCAGGGATGTCCCGCAGGTATATTGTGCTGTCCTCGGATACCGCAGTCCTTGGTGTGGGGTAGGGGGTGTAACCTGCCTCCGCAAGCGCATGGGCAAGGGACAGCACTGTAAACAGCGCCATTGCCAGCGCCGCGAGCCTGAGTGATGTTCTTTTCATCGTTTTTCTTCCTTCCGTATAAAAATTTCTCCCGAGTTGATTTTAAAGGCCGATTGTCGGTCGGCCCTTAAAAATACATTATTTTGCTTTATTTTGTTCCGAACAGCCTGTCGCCTGCATCGCCGAGGCCCGGCACTATATAACCGTGGTCGTTAAGGTGATCGTCCACGTGAGCTACGAATATATCCACATCGGGGTGAGCCTTCTGTACCGCCTCGATTCCCTCGGGGGCGGCTATGAGGTTGACCAGCTTTACATTCTTGCCCCCTGCGCGCTTAACTACGTCAATGCCCGCGTTGGCGCTGCCGCCGGTAGCCAGCATGGGGTCTACTATAATGATATCTCTCTCGGAAATATCGGAGGGCAGCTTGCAGTAGTAGTCCACGGGCAGAAGCGTCTCGGGGTCCCGGTAAAGGCCTATGTGGCCTACCTTGGCGGCGGGTATGAGGTTCATCATGCCGTCTACCATTCCCAAGCCTGCGCGCAGTATTGGAACTATTGCCAGCTTCTTGCCGGCCAGTACCTTGGTATGGGCTGTAGCTACGGGAGTTTCTACCGTAGCGTCCTCCAGCTGAAGGTCACGGGTCGCTTCATAGGCCAGCAGGGTAGCCAGCTCCTCTACCAGAGCGCGGAACTCCTTGGTGCCGGTGGCCTTATCCCTGAGCAGGGTCAGCTTATGCTGTACCAGAGGGTGGTCGATTACGACGAGTTTACCCATTTTTGTGTATTGCTCCTTTCGGTTTATAGGTTAGTATATTGAATCAAAAATCCAACGCGATTTTATTTTGCTCTTTCCAATTCCGTTATTTTGTTTATCCTGTCAATGTGTCTTTTTCCGTTGGAAAAGTCAGTCTCAAGAAATGCCTTTACTATTCCCCTGGCAAGCTCGCCGCCTATGATGCGCGCGCCCATCGCCAGCATGTTTGCGTCGTTGTGCTCCCGGGTCAGCCGGGCCATTACCGGGTCGGTGCAAAGGGCGCACCGCACGCCCTTTATCTTGTTTGCGGCAATGGAGATGCCTATGCCGGTTCCGCATATCACTATGCCCCTGTCCATCTCTCCCGAAACCACTGCCCTTGCGCAGGGGGCGGCGTAATCCGGATAATCCACGCTGTCCTCCGAATAGGTGCCGAAGTCGGTCACGGTGTGGCCGAGGCTTTCGATGTATGGCTTTATTTCTTCCTTGAGCTTGTACCCGCCGTGGTCGGCGGCAATGGCGATCTTCATGGCAACTCCTTTGGTCATATAGTTTTAAATCCCGCGCTCCTCAATAACCTGTTCATGTACGCAAGGCCCATGTCCGTCTCCGGCAGCGCCTCGCAGAGTATTACGTCCGCTTTGTCCTCCTGGGCGCGGAACTGTGCAAAAAGGCTCTCGCAGAGGGTAATGGGATTTTTTCTCTCGCCTATTATAACATACCTTTTCCCCCTGTAGAAACAGCGAGTTTCCTCGGTGGCGAAAATTATGCAGGTCAGGCCCTCCGCCTCCCGCCTGTCGTACTCGGCTATGAGCTTTGCCGCCATATCCGGCAAGGGGCCCGTGCCCACTATAACCTGGGCGTCGGGGGCGTAATGCTTGTACTTCATGCCGGGGGAGGCCGCGGCTTCCCCCTGCTTCAGGGGGGCTAAAACGGCGGGGGAAAGGTTTACCGGGCCTATTACGGCTTCCAGCATTTCCCGGGTAATACCGCCGGGACGGAGTATGGTGACGGCGCCTCCCATGAGGGACACCACTGTGGACTCCACGCCTATATTGCAGGGGCCGCCGTCTATTATTACGTCTATTTTCCCGTTCATGTCCGCCTTGACGTGATCGGCGGTGGTGGGGGAGGGCTTGCCGGATAAATTCGCGCTGGGTGCGGCTATGGGTACCCCCGCGGCGCGTATGAGGGCCAGCGCCGTCCTGTTGTCGGGCATCCGCACGGCAACAGTGTCAAGACCCCCCGTGACTTCCTCCGGCACCCTGCTGCTTTTCAGGTATACCATGGTCAGCGGCCCCGGCCAGAACTCGTCCATCAGCAGCCTTGCCCTTTCCGGAACCGACTTCCACAGATCCTTCAGGTCGCTCTTTTTTGCGATATGCAGTATCAGCGGGTTGTCGTTGGGCCGGCCCTTGGCCTCGAATATCTTATTTACCGCCTCGCCGTCAAGGCCGTTGGCCCCAAGACCGTAGACGGTCTCGGTAGGGAAGGCCACCAGGCCCCCTGAGCGTATTACGCTGCCTCCCAGCTTTGTGCCTGCCTCGGGCTGTTTGACGGCATTGAAGTACAGAGTATCCAATTATTCCGCCTCCCCGGTGAGTTGGGCTGTGCGCTCCGCCAATATCAGCGCGTCTATCATCTCGTCCATGTCCCCGTCAAGGAAGGACTCCAGCCGGTAGAGGGTCATGTTTATCCTGTGGTCCGTGACCCGGCCCTGGGGGAAGTTGTAGGTGCGTATGCGCTCGCTGCGGTCGCCGCTGCCCACCATGCTGCGGCGGGCGGAGGCCTCCGCGCTCTCCTTTTCCTTGAGGAAATGCTCGTATATGCGGGACTTGAGCACCTTCATGGCCTTGTCCTTGTTCTTATGCTGGCTGCGCTCGTCCTGGCACTGGACCACTATACCGGTGGGTATATGGGTGATGCGTATGGCGGATTCCGTCTTGTTTACGTGCTGGCCCCCCGCGCCGCCTGAGCGGTAGGTGTCTATCTGAAGGTCCTTTGGGTCTATCTCCACCTCCACATCCTCCGCCTCCGGCATTACCGCCACCGTGGCCGCGCTGGTGTGTATGCGGCCCTGGGATTCAGTCTCCGGCACACGCTGGACGCGGTGAACGCCGCTCTCGAACTTGAGCCGCGAATACGCGCCCCTGCCGATTATGTTCAGCACCACTTCCTTTACGCCCCCTGCCTCGGTGGTGTTTTCGTTCATGTATTCCATTTTATAGCCGTGGCGCTCTGCGTAGCGCTGGTACATGCGCAGAAGGTCTGCGCCGAAGAGCGCCGCCTCGTCGCCGCCTATGCCTGCGCGTATTTCCAATATTACGTTTTTCTCGTCGTTGGGGTCCTTGGGCAGCAGCATTATCTTCATATCCTCTATGAGCTTCCGCTGCTTTTCCGCAAGCTCAGCCATCTCCATGTGCACCATTTCCTTCATCTCGGGGTCAAGGTGCTCCTCCAGCATGGCCTTGCAGTCCGCCTCCGCCTGCTGCGCGGCGGTATACTCGTCAAAGGCGTTGACTATCTCCTCAAGCTGGCTGTGCTCCTTTACCATCTCCCGCCAGGCGGCCTGATCGTTCATTGCGTCCGGGGCCGAGAGGGCAGCGGTCAGCTCCTCATAGCGTCTTTTCAGTGCGTTAAGCTTGTTTATCATATTCCTCCGTCCATTCTATAAGCTTTGCGTTCTCAAGGCCGCATATTTTCACAACGTGGTCGAATGCCCTTTGGGTCTTTTTCAGCTCGCCCTCGCTCAGCGGCTCGACGCCGGTGCGCTTTGCTTCCTCCGCCCAGCAGGGTATGGGCTGATGCAGCCGCCTGCCGCCGGCCTTCTGTATTATGCAGGCGGTGGGCAGGTAGCTCATCTCGATGCTTACGCCGCCCCCGTCCTTTTTCACATCCAGCCGCAGAAACAGGCCGTACTCGGTATTCTGCCCCGCCATGTTGGATATGAAGTTGCTCATGGAGTAGGCGACAGGCACTCTGCGCCCGTCCTCCGCCGTTATCCATTCAAAGGGCTCTACGCAGTGGGGGTGGCTGCCTATCACAGCGTCCGCGCCCCAGTCCGCAAGCCTTTGGGCGTATTCCCTCTGCCGCCTGACCGGGCTGTCCATATACTGCTCGCCCCAGTGGGGGAAGGCTATGACCACCTCCGCGCCGGCACCCTCGCAGCTTTCTATCTCTTTTTTTATGCGCTCCCGCTGGGATACCCGCCCCACGGCCCAGCTGTCGCCCCCCAGCCTCGCGTCATAGCTGTTCACGCTCTCGGTCATGGCGACAAATCCGAAGGTGATGCCGCCCGCAGTCATTATGCAGGTGGCGTCCCGCTCCTCCTCGCTTAAATACGTCCCGGTCTGGGCAAGCCCGGCGGCTCTAAGCGTCTCTATCGTGCGGAAAAGCCCCTCCTTGCCCCTGTCCAGGCAGTGGTTGTTGGCGGTGGTCAGAAGGTCGAAGCCCACGGCCCTGAGGTTTTCCGCAAGCTCGTCCGGCGCATTGAAGGTCTGGTAGGGCTGCTTGGGGTTGGGGTTATCCTCGGTTGGGGGCGGCGCGGCGGGCCGCCTTTGGGTATAACCCGCTGCCTCCCCCGCAAGGGTGCATTCAAAGTTGCCCGCCATTATGTCCACGGAGAAAAACAGGGGCTCCATGGCGTAAAAGCTGGGCCTGAAGTCGTACCCTTCGGCGGTTTTCGCCCCCTGTATCTGGCTCGTCATCATCAGTATGTCCCCCACTATGCCCACGCTGGCCCGGTATACCTCCGGCTCCGGCGAGGGGGAGGGGGAAGGCGAGGGGGAAAAAGTGGGTGAAGGGGAGGGCGTTATCTCCGGCTCCGCCGGAAGCGCCGCGCCCACGGCGCAGCCCGCCATGAAAAGCAGCGGCAGCATGAGGAATATCAGCCTTTTCATCTCCTGACCGCCACCACCCTTTCTATTCCGCAAATATCCTTTATTATCTCCGTTTTCGGGAACATCTCCGCCACGTCCGCCGCCTGCCCCGCGCCCACCTCCATGAGCAGCGCGCCGCCGGGGTTCAGGTGGGCAGCATAATCCCGGGATATCCGGCGGTAAAAGTCCAGCCCGTCCGCGCCGCCGTCCAGGGCCAGCCTTGGCTCCCGCTTCACCTCGGCCTGCAATGAGGCAAGCTCCGAGGTGGGTATATAGGGCGGGTTTACGCAGATAAGGTCGAAGCTATCGGATATATCAGAGAACATGTCCGTCAGCAGGAATTTGCCCGGTACGCCGTTGAGGGCGGCGTTTTCCCGGGCAAGCGCAAGGCAGTCCCGGCTTATATCCCCGAAGGTCACCTCGAAGCCCCCAAGCTTTGCCAGCGATACCCCTATGCAGCCGGTGCCGCAGCAGAGGTCAAGAAGCGTCTTGCCGCCTATCGACAGCGCCTCCTCGCAGAGGGTCTCGGTGTCCTGCCTCGGTATCAGAGCGCAGGGCCTTGTATAAAAGGGCAGCCCCATAAATTCCCATTTGCCCAGTATGTATTGAAGGGGCTCGCCGGATTTCCTGCGGGAAACCAGCTCCTCCAGCCTTGACATAAGGGCGGCGGGAAAGGTTGAGGCCTTATATTTATTCAGCCTGTTGTACGGTATTTCCGCCATATCCGACACCGCCAGCCTTGCCTCGGTAAGGTGCTCATCGGTGACGGGGGAGAGCCCGGCGCTGAGATATTCTATTGCCCCGGCAATATTCATGCCTGCCCCGCGAGGGCTTCGGCTGTCTCCGCCTTATCCGCCGTCTCTTCCCGGTTCCTTCTCACCGCCTCCATCGCCTCCTTTGGCTCTGACATGGCAAGGTTAAAGGAGGCTATGGCTACCTCCAGCATGTCCGCCGTAGGCTCCTTGGTGGTGATGTACTGGAGCGCCATGCCGGGGGCGCGGATTATCTTTGTGAATATGTTTTCGTACTTCGCGGCGAGCTTCAGCACCTCATAGCTTATTCCTGCCACCAGCGGCAGGAAAACTATGCGGGAAAGCAGCCTGAGCCAGAGGCTCTCGTTCCAGCCCACCAGGGCGAAGAAAACTATGGATACCGCCATGACGAGGAAGAGGTAGTTGGTGCCGCAGCGGGGGTGGAGGCGGCTGTGCTTCATGGCGTTTTCCGGGGTGAGGGGGTCGTCCGCCTCATAGCAGGCGATGGTCTTATGCTCCGCCCCGTGGTACATGAAAACCCGCTTTATATCCTTGACGCTTGCGCAGAAGAATATGTAGCCTATGAAAATGCAAAGTCTCACCAGCCCCTCGACGAGGCACTTCGTTGCGGAGGCGGCGGCGCTGCCGCGGAATATAAGGCTGCTTATGAACTGGGGAAGCAGGAAGAACAGGCCCACGGACAGCGCCACGGCCAGTATCACCGCAAGGCCCATTACAACCTTTTCTACCGACTTGCCCAGCTTTTCCGACAGCCACTTCTCGAATTTTGTGGGCTCCTCGTCTATGGGGTCGCCTATGAGCTCCGCGGATCTGGTGAGGGTATTCATGCCTATGGTAAGGCTCTCCACGAAGGCCACCACGCCCCGCACTATGGGCAGGCCGAGGAAGGTACCCTTCTGAGCCTTTGTCTGATATTCTTTATAATCCAATATTATGCGGCCCTTTGCGTCCCTGACCGCCATGGCGATGCCGCCGGGGGCCTTCATCATGACGCCCTCCATAACGGCCTGACCGCCGACAGAACATTTCTTCATTAAATTACTCCTTCCGGCGCCTATTCCACGCCAAGATACATTATAACATAAGAATTATTTTAGTGGATACAAAAAAAGCGGCTTTTAAGCCGCTTTATTTGTATTTGCGCCGTTTAGCCTACCGCCTTGAGCAGCATGTAGAGCTTTGCGATGCTGTCGTTGTCGCCGCTGTCGCCGCAGGTAACGAGCATCATGTACTTGCCGTTATCGGTAAGGGCGGAGGTGTTCGCCCAGCTCTTGCTGGAGAAGGTGTTCACATAGGACTTCACGTTGGAGAGGTACTGGGCGGTGGTGTAGTTCCAGGGCTGAGCCATCTGGGGCAGTATGTTCTTATACGCCTTGTTCTTGGGTACCTCGAAGAAGGCTACAACCTCCCAGCTGCTGCTGCCCTCCCAGCTTGCGGAAATGCTCTTTCCGTAGCCGGAGCAGCTCGCCTTGCACTTTTCGCAACTGGACTTGCCCAGTATGGCGTTCTGGATGTGGTGCAGGTTGTGGAAGTAGGACTTTGAGGTGCCTACCTTCTTGCGGTTGTTGTGGCCCATTACCACCGCTACCTGAGAGCCCTGGGCCGTGGTGGTGTGTACGTAGTAGTAGCTCTTGCGGAGCACATAGTCATAGTAATAGTATGTCTTGCCCTTCTTTTCGCCGATATAATTGCCGTAGATGGGGTAGTTGTCCGCGCCGGGTATGGTTATGCTGCCCCACTTTTCGGAGCTGGAGCCGGTGCCCTTGCCCGCGGGGGTGCCTATGGCGGCCATGCCGGTGTTGTTGGAGGTCACGTTGCCGCCGTTTGTGCCGGTGTTGTTGTTGGGCTTCTGCTCAACCACGTTGCCGCTGGTGAAGGTGAAGTCCTGAGCCCGGACGAAGCCCCGGGTGCCGTTATAGTCCGCATACAGGAAGCTGCCGGTGCTGTCTGTGCCCAGCACGGTGAAGGTCTTGCCCCGCATATTGCGCAGCTTGGTAGCGCCCTTGGTGGAGCTGGTGGCGGTAGAGCGGACGTAGATGTTGTTGTCCTTGGATACGGCGCTCTTGGCCTTGTCGTACATCTTCACGCCGGAGGCCGTGCCGCCGGTGGAGCCGGCAGTGCCGCCGCTGGTGGGCAGGTTGGCTACGTTGATGGAGCCGGAGCTTGTGCTCCTGAGGTTGGATATGGCGCTTGCAGGTACCCAGCCCGCCACGCTGCCTATGGTGACGTATACCTGGGAGCCGGAGGCGTCGCGGTAGTTTACGGTGACGTTGCCCGCGTTCTGCACGATACCTACCGTCTTGCCGTTATTGGTAATAGCAGTGCCCGCAGCGAGGTTGGCTGAGAAGGTGCCGCTGGCGGTGTTCTGGTTCTGGTTTACATAGGGGGTGGGGGCGGGGGTGGGGCTGGTCGCGCCGCCCATGGTGTTGCCGCCGCTGGTGGGCAGGTCGGAAAGGCTTATGGAGGAGCCGTTCCTTCTAAAGCCGGAGAGGGAGGAGGCGGCTACCCAGCCGGTGACGTTGCCTACGGAGACGTTTACCTGAGTGCCGGCCGCGTCGCGGTAGTTGACGTTGATGCTGCCGCCTACGCTTACGGGGTAGTTGGTGCCGTTTACGTTTATGGCCGCCCCGGTGGCGATGGTGGCGGTATAGGTACCGGTGACGCCTGAGGTCGTGCCGCCGGTGGAGCCGGAGGTGGAGCCGGAGGCAGAGCCGCCGGTGCTCTTGTCATAGCCTATGCCGGAGATGGCGGAGGGGTATACCCAGCCGGTGTAGGTCTTGCCGTCATAGCTGATGGTGACGTTGTACATGCCGGACTTGTTGTCCTGCCTGTTTATGGTGACGGGGCCGCTGACATACAGCTCGACCTTCCTGCCCTTGGTGTCCTTGTAGACGGGGGTCTGTGCCGCCGCCGTGCCGACGATATTATAAGCGAAGGCGGGAAGTGCGGTCAGCACCATCAGTGCCAGCATGGCCACTGCTACGATGCGGATAATAGTCTTTTTCATAAACGCTTTCCTTTCAGAGTGATTTCTTATTTTTCTTTCTTTTGGGATACGTCCTCATCATCGTCGAACACGAAGGCGGCGCGAAGAGGGTCGTAGTCCTTTTTTTCGGCGGACGCGGCGGTCTTATGCCCCGCCGCCGCAGCCTTTCTGTCGGTCTTTTTCGAGGAGTACACCATCATGACTATCAGGCTTGCAAAGCCCAGCGCCCAAAGCGCGATGGCTATGGGGGAGCCGTAGGCTATGACGCCAAGATACTCCAGAAGGTTGGATACCGTCAGCAGCACGCCGGATATGGCAGCCAGTATGCGCAGCCCCTTGACGTATTGCTCCCTCGGACAGTTCAGGTACTCGTTCTCATACAGCTTGCCGCGCCCGACTATGGCGGCATATATGAGGTACACGCCTATTATAAGGCTAAAGAGCGAAAGCATATCGCTTCCCAATGATTATTTCCTCCTGATTTTATCAACCAATATCCCTTATTTCAAGGCATATGGCAATGATTTAAAATATTGTTCAAAAATGTATTGGCTGAATCCGTGGATTTTTTAGCAGGCGCGCCCTTTACAGCCTCTTCAGCTTTGCGCCCTCCTTGCTGTCCTCCACCGCAAAGCCCATGGCCTTCAGCTCCTCGCGGATCTGGTCTGCCCTGGTCCAGTTCCTGGCCTTGCGGGCTTCTGCGCGCTCGTTTAGCAGAGCGACCGCCTCTTTGGGGAATTCCTCCGGCTTACTGTGCTGGAGTATGCCCAGCACGTTGGTCATATCGTCAAAGAGCTTTGCCGCCCGTTCCAGCGCTTCCTTACTTCTGGGCTCTGTTACGAAGGTGTTGACAGCCCGGGCGTAGTCGAACATTGCGCCCAGCGCGTCTGCGGTGTTCAGGTCGTCGTCCATGGCGTCGCAGAACTTTTTCTCGTGTTCCTCCAAGGATGCGCAGAATCTGGCGTCCTCCTCCGTAGCGGGGCCTTCCTTAGCTTCGGCAAGGCGTTCCCGGGCGGTGTGGATACGGGTGAGGGCGGTGTTGGCCTGCTCGATAAGCTCACGGGTGAAATTGATGGGGTTCCTGTACTGGGCGGAGAGCAGGAACAATCGGACGGCCTCAAGGTCGAATTCCTGAGCTATGTCCCGCACCAGGCGGAAGTTGCCAAGGGACTTGGACATCTTCTGATTATCTACATTTATATAGCCGTTATGCATCCAGTACCTTGCGAAGGGCTTGCCTGTGGCCGCCTCGCTCTGGGCTATCTCGTTTTCATGGTGGGGGAATATAAGGTCCTGGCCGCCCGCGTGAATGTCAAAGGTGGGGCCTAAAAGCTCCATACTCATGGCGCTGCACTCTATATGCCAGCCCGGGCGGCCTTTGCCCCAGGGGCAGTCCCATGCGGGCTCGCTGGGCTTGGCGCCCTTCCAGAGGGCGAAGTCCAGAGGATCCCTCTTCAGGTCTCCCGGCTCTATGCGCGCGCCGGACTCAAGGTCGTCTATGGACTGACCTGAAAGCTTGCCGTAGCCGGGGAAGGAGCGGACGGAGAAATATACGTCGCCGTTTGCTACGGGATATGCATGGCCCTTTTCTATCAGGGTCTCCACCAGCTTGATTATCTGGGGTATGTGCTCGGTAGCGCGGGGATTGCAGGTGGCAGGCTCGGCGCAGAGGCCCTCCGCATCCTGCCTGTATTCCTTTATATACTTATCCGCAAGCTCCGGCACCGTGGTGTGCTCCTCGTTGGCCCGGCGTATGAGCTTGTCGTCTATATCTGTAAAGTTGGATATGAACCTTACCTTATAGCCCTTGTATTCAAGATACCGCCTGAGGGTATCGAACACCACCAGCGGCCTTGCGTTGCCTATGTGAATAAAGTTGTATACCGTCGGGCCGCATACGTACATGCTTATCTCGCCCGGCACCAGCGGCACCAGCTCCTCCTTTTTGCGGGTCATGGTGTTGTATATCTTCATAAGTATCCCTCCTTGAAAAATTGCGTTCAAACTTTACCAAATTACATTTTAGCATAGAGTTTCTAATATGGCAAAGAGTTTTGAGGTGAAAAAGCCTCCCTGCGGCGCGGGACTTTTTACCCTTCTTCTTTCTCTTTTCTTTTCGGGAGAAAAGAAAAGCAGAAAGAAGCAAAGAGAAAAGAAAAGCCCGACGAAAATTATAAATAAAAGGCTGTTTAAAAAGCCTTAGTCTATCGATAACCCCCGGGGTTGATAAGGGGCCGCAGCCCCTTATGTTCAATCCGGCTCTGACGACATGTGCGTCAGAACGGATGAAAACCCAGAGGTTTTCGTACTTTGCGGGTTTTGCCGCCCGGGAGCTAATGCGAGAGGCAAAACCCGTAAAAACTCGAAAAAGTGATCTTTAGTCACTTTTTCGAAAGTTTCTGTATTATTCTTCCATCTCGCCCGCTATCATAAGCGCCCCGGTGACGGTGAGCCTTTCGCGGGCGTCCACCTGATAGTCCAGCGCCGCGTTGTGTATGGCCTGCGCGTCCGAATACTTTCCCTCAGCCTCAAGGAATTCGGATATCATGCCTGTAAATTCTTTGAGGGCAGGGTAGCGGAAGGTTATACGCCCCGGCAGCGGGCCGCCCTCCTCCCGGGAGGTGGCGTATATGAGTATGTTGTGCGGAATCGCCCGAAAGCCCGCCGTGACGGAGGATATGAGCCTTATGCCATCGCCGTCCGCAGCTATATCGTCCAGCAGCAGTATGAATTTAAGGGGCTGGCCCGAAAGCCTCTGCAAAAGCCCGGGGATATGTGCCGTCTCCCCCTCGGGGACAATTATCAGCCGCACTTCAGGCAGCTCCTGAAGCAGTGACACCGCCTGAGCCGTTTTGCCGGTCCCCATGCCGCCCAGCAGCAGCATGTTCACCGCCTTCTCCCCCCGCATGAAGCGTATGGTGTTTTCCATCAGCCGGCTGTGCTGCTCCTCATAGGCGGAAAGCGGAACTATCGCCTCCGGCTCCTCCATAGGCACCAGGCGGCCATCTTCAATTCTGAAGAAGCGATGCTGCAAAAATTCCCCCGTACCGTAGGATGCGAAAAAGTTCCATATATCTTCGGTAAGCTCGCCCCAATCAGCCGTCTCGAGAAAGCGGCGATACATCTCCTCCAGCGCCTCATCTGATACGAAGCTGTCCGTAAGCCCGGCCTGGCCGTATTTCCATGGGGTAAACTCCAGCGGCAGCTGCGCCGCCTGCTCTTCCTCGCTATTCCGGCGCGGAAGGTTTGATATGCTGCCTCCCGACCATATGGCGGTGGACTTCATGGCCACAGCGTCGTTTGTCCTTGAGCTTCTGCCCCTTTCGCTTATGAGCCGGGCTATGCCCTGGGACGTTAAGGTGGAAAGCTCGCCCATTATCTCAAGCCGCTCCCTCATAGCCATGAGCTGCGCCTCATCCCGTATGCCCCTGGCAGCAGAGAGGGCAAAAGGGTGTTCCGTCTGTATTATTTCGTATAAAAGCTGATCCCGCCACAGGTCCCCTGTGACCCTCCTGGCGGGGGAGGACAGCATATATTCCGTGAGCCTGTGATATGCGCCGAGAGCGCCAGGGAAATTGGCTGCCCAGGTATCCATGAGCAGCTCCCCCATGAGCTCCGCCGCCTTCGAAAAGCCCCCGAGCCTCAGGGTCATGGCAGCCGCGGCCGCCAGCGCCTCGCCTGGATTCATATCCCTCAGTCTCATACACGCCTCTCCTTTGCGCCGTTTATAATATATAGGGCCGCAGCCCCTTTAATAATACCACAGCATACGCCTTGCGGCAATCGCGGCAGGGTGATATAATTTCAGAAACAATAATCGTTTTCGTGGCATAATAATGAAAATGAGATAGGTTCTTCTCGCCGGCTCTCGCTGTAACGGCAATACGGCGGTGCAGATTAGTGCGCTGTTTGATTTTATATAATATAAAGGAAATATAACCATGTCAAAGAAGATTATCCTAACGGGCGGCGGAACTGCCGGCCACGTCACACCCAATCTGGCGCTGCTGCCAAGGCTCAGGGCGGAGGGCTACGAGATACACTACATAGGCACCGCCGAGGGAATAGAAAAAAGCCTTGTGGACGGCCTTGAGGGCGTGACCTATCACACTATATCCGCCGGCAAGCTGCGCAGGTACTTTTCGCTGAAGAACCTTACCGACCCATTCAAGGTTGTAGGCGGCATATTCCAGGCCAAGCGCATCATTAACAAGGTAAAGCCGGACGTGGTGTTTTCAAAGGGGGGCTTCGTATCGGTGCCCGTGGTCATAGCGGCAAAGGGCATGGCGCCCATAGTGGCCCATGAGAGCGACTATACTCCCGGCCTGGCCAATAAGATAACCGCCAGGTTTGCAGACAGGGTATGCGTCACCTTCGAAGATACTCTAAAATACGTCGGCGCAAAGGGCGTCCATACCGGCACCCCCATACGGCCCGAGCTTTACGGCGGCGACAGGCAGAGGGGGCTGGACTTTACCGGCTTTTCCGGCGAAAAGCCCATACTCCTTACCATGGGCGGCAGCCAGGGCGCCCAGGCCATAAACGACGCGCTGCGATCGGCGCTGCCGCGGCTGACCCGCTCCTTCGACATTATCCACCTCTGCGGCAAGGGCAAGAAGGATGCTTCCATATCCGAACCGGGCTATGTCCAGTACGAGTACATCTCAAAGGAGCTGCCCGACCTTTTCGCCGCGGCGGATATAATACTCTCCCGTGCCGGCGCCAACGCCATATTCGAGTTTCTGGCACTTGCAAAGCCCGCCCTGCTTATACCGCTGCCCCTTTCCGCCTCCCGGGGCGACCAGATACTCAACGCCGGCTATTTTGCCCGCAAGGGCTACGCCATGACGCTGGATCAGGCCGTCCTTACGCCGGACACCCTGTTCGACAGCATACACGACCTTTACGACAGAAGGCTCAGCTTTATTTCCGCCATGAGCGGCGACTCCACCGCGGACGGCACCGATGAGGTGCTGGACGTCATACGGTCCGAATCGGAGGGGAGTAAAAGATGAACTGCCACAAAAGAAGCAACGGCAAAAACAGGGGCAGCTACGGTTCCTCTGTGGCCCACAAGGCGCTTACCAAAGAGGTAGTGGCCCAGAGGCTTGCGCTGCCCAACGGCCCCGAGCACATGATGCACTACGCCTCCGAGGCGTTCCCCTTCGCTTACGAGCTGTTTTCGGAGGGCAACTCCGCCGCGTGCGCTTTTCTCTGCCGCTGCGCAAAGCAGGAAAAATACGCAAGGCAGCTTAACGATATCATGGGCAGCGAGCGCGAGGCCCTTCGAAACGCCCTGCTTTCCAATCAACCCAAGCTCCGCAAGAATGCCGCGGTTCTCATGGGTCAGCTGAAGGTCCCCTCGGACGTGAAATACCTGAAACAGGCCCTTTCAGTAGAGGATACCCGCTTCGTGCGGCCTTCGATGCTGCTGTCCTTAGGCTCCATAGGAGGGGATGAGGCCAAGGCGGCTCTCGCCTCATATACTATACAGCCGGCAAACAGCGAAGATGAAAAGGTGCATTTCGAGGCGGAAACAGAGGCCTACAAAACCGCCATGCGAAGCTTTCTCACCTTCGAAAAGCACGAATTTACCGCGCTTCCCAGGCCCTGCGAAATAGAGCTGCGTTCCCCGGATAAGCTATCCGACCCTCTGGCCCGGGAGCTTGCCGAGCATGGTTTCAGGGTGTCCGCCGTACACCGCGGCGACGTACACGTGCATACGGAGGACATGATGGGGCTTTTCGCCTGCCGCTGCTTTACCGAGGCGCTCATCGAGATATCCGCCAACTCAAACCCCGACCCAAAGTCCATGGGCATAAAGGCAAAGAGCTTTCTCGAAAAGCTGCTGCCCGCCTGCCATACCGGCAAGCCTCCCTTCGGCTACAGGCTGGAGATAAGGGGGGAGGGCAATATAGACAGGCTGGCCATAGCCCGCAGGATGATAGCGGTCATGGACGGCGAGACGCTGCTCAACTGCCCCAACAACTACGAGGTGGAGATAAGGGTGGAGATAGGCGGCAACGGCGGCGCGTTCATGTACGCAAAGCTGCTCACCATAAAGGACGAAAGGTTCAGCTACCGGGTTTCGGCTCTGCCGGCCAGCATGCACCCCGCAACGGCGGCCGCCATACTGAAATACGCGGAGTTCTTCCTGGGCGGAAAGGACGCCAGGGTGCTGGACCCCTGCTGCGGCAGCGGCACATTTCTCATAGAGCGGGAAAAGCTTTACCCCTGCGCCGGCCTTACCGGGGTTGATATATCAAACAAGGCCATAGACATAGCCCGCAGCAATGCAGAGGCCGCCGGCAGCATTGCCAAATTCGTACACAACGACTGCATGCGCTTCACTGCGGAGCGGCCATATGACGAGCTGGTGGCAAATCTCCCCTTTGGCAATCGCGTCGGCAGCCATAAGTCAAACGAAAAGCTTTACGCCGGCATATTGGAAAACCTTCCCAAATGGCTCCGCCGGGGCGGCGTGGCAATACTGTACACCATGGAATACACTCTGCTCAAGAAGCTGATTCGCGAGCATCCCGGCTTAAGGCTCGTCACGGAGGTCAGAACGGAGGCGGGCGGGCTAATGCCTGCCGTGTTCGTGATAAAAATAGGGCAATAGGTTTTCGAGTAAATGGCTCATGCCATTTACTCGAGTTTTTTTTCATCCGGTGCTTGCGCCTGCGGCGCGGACAGCATCGAATGCAGGGAAAGCCTTGCTTTGCAAGTGCTTTTTGCGGATTTGCCGCACTCCCCCCAGGGGGCCTTCTCTTGCCCCTGCGGGGCAATTCACCTTGTGTCGCCAAATCCGATTTATGCCTTAAGGGGCTGCGGCCCCTTATCAACCCTGGGCTTTTTTGACAGATACAAAGGGCCTTGCGGCCCTTTTTTTGTTCTCCGCGTGACTGTTCCACGTAGAACATTTTTCGGCTTTTATTTATTTGTTCTACGTGGAACATTAACCAATTATTGTTTATTCCACACGAATGCATTATAATCAATAAAGAAAATCCGGTACTGATCTTTCAAATGGCACAGCCATTTATGCAAAAAAGGAGGATACATGGCTAAAATAATCGCCGTAGCTAACCAGAAAGGCGGGGTAGGCAAAACCACCACCACCGTCAACCTTTCGGCATGCATTGCCCAGCAGGGCAAGCGGGTGCTGTGCGTGGATATCGACCCTCAGGGCAACAGCACCAGCGGCCTTGGCATAGATAAGGAGGCCGTACAGTACAGCGTATACGACGTGCTGATAAACGGCGTGGACCCAAAGGAGGCCATAGAGCACAGCGTGGTAGAGGGCCTGGACATGCTCACCGCCCGCAAGGAGCTTTCCGGCGCTGAGGTGGAGCTGGTCAACGCAATGGCCCGGGAGACTGTTCTCAAGCGTGAGCTGGATACCCTCCGGGACAGCTATGACTATATATTCATAGACTGCCCGCCCAGCCTTGGCCTGCTCACCATAAACGCCCTGACCGCGGCGGACACGCTGCTGGCCCCCATACAGTGCGAGTACTTTGCCCTGGAGGGACTGTCCGACCTGATGAACACAGTAAAGCTTGTCAAGCAGCGGCTGAATACCAATCTTCAGGTAGAAGGCGTAGTCCTTACCATGTTCGACGCCCGCACCAACCTTTCGGGGCAGGTTGTGAACGAAGTAAAGAAGTTCTTTAAAAATAAGGTTTACGACACCATAATACCACGCTCGGTGCGGCTAAGCGAGGCTCCCAGCTTTGGCCTTCCCATCACCATGTACGACCCCCGTTGCTCGGGAGCCAGGGCATATAAGGCGCTTGCCAACGAGCTTATAGGTAAGGAGAATTAAAATATGGCTATAAAAAAAGGACTCGGAAAGGGACTGGACGCACTTTTAGGGGACTATCAGCAGCCCCCGGAGGAAAGCGTTAAGGAGATAGACGTAAACCTCATAGACACAAATTCATCCCAGCCCCGCAAGAGCTTTGATAAGGAAAAGCTGGACGAGCTGGCCAATTCCATAAAAAACCACGGCATAGTACAGCCCATCGTCGTGCGCAGGACAGGGGAGAGGTACAACATAGTAGCCGGCGAACGCCGCTACCGTGCCGCCCGCATAGCGGGCCTTAATAAGGTACCTGTAGTTGTAAAGGATATGGATGACTATCAGGTGATGGAGGTGGCCCTCATAGAAAATATACAGCGGGAGGACCTGAACCCTATCGAGGAAGCCACTGCTATACGCTTCCTTATGGTTCAGAACGACCTGACACAGGAGGAGGTGGCGGAGAGGCTCGCAAAGAGCCGTCCGTCCATCGCCAACACCCTGCGCCTTCTCAACCTGCCCGAGGAGATACAGCAGTACCTCAAGGATGGCAAGCTCCAGTCCGGCCATGCAAAGGTCATACTCAGCCTGCCTGAAAAGCCAATGCAGTTCCGGCTGGCCGACAGGATAGCGGAGGGCGGGGTATCCGTCCGGGAGGCGGAAAGGCTTGCAAAGGCAATGCTTCAGCCCGGGCGCGAAAAGAAAAAGCCTGAACAGCCGGCGGACACCGACCTTAAGTTCGCGGAGGACAGGCTGCGGGACAGGCTGGGCACAAAGGTGAGCATACAGGGCAGCCAGAGTAAAGGAAAGGTAATTATAGAATACTATTCCCGTGACGAGCTTAACGGTATATACGATATTCTCATAAGGGAGTGAACCGGATGAAATACCATGGTATAAAGCCTGTGTATAACGTATGGCTGAGCAAGGACGACGGCAAATACTTCGGTCCGGGCGTAGCCATGCTTATAGAAGGTGTAAAGCGCACCGGCTCGCTGTCCTCGGCAGCCAAGGAAATAGGCATGGCCTATTCCAAGGCGTGGCGCATTATAAAGCGCAGCGAGGAGCTTACGGGCTGCAAGCTGCTTTTATCCCGCACAGGCGGCGCACACGGCGGCGGCGCATGTCTCACACAGGACGCCGAGCAGATACTTTCGGACTTTACCGCCTTCCGCAAAGAGGTGGATACTGAGATAGAAAAGGCTTTTAAGAAGTACTTTGCCAATTAAAAATATGAAAAATAACAAAACCACTTACATGGACCTCTTCACCTCCTTCTTCCGCATAGGTCTTTTTACCTTCGGCGGCGGCTATGCCATGCTGCCCATGCTGGAGAGGGAGTGCGTGGAAAACCACAGCTGGGCTACCCGTGACGAGCTTCTGGACTATTTCGCCATTGCCCAATGCACCCCCGGCGTCATCGCCGTGAACACTGCTACTTTTATAGGCTGCAAGGAGAAGGGATCTCTGGGCGCGGCCATAGCCACCCTGGGCGTCATATGCCCCAGCATAATCATAATACTCATAATAGCGGCCATACTTACTAATTTCGCCAGCCTTCCCGCCGTAGGGTACGCCTTCAACGGCATAAGGGTGGCCGTTGCCGTGCTCATACTCAACGCAGTGATAAAGCTCATAAGGAGCAATCTTAAACAGCCTGTTTCCATTCTGATATGCGTGCTTGCCTTTGCTGCGAGCCTGTTTAGCCTGTCCCCCGTCATAATAGTGCTGTCTGCGGGGGCCGTTGGCATAGCGTACGGATATTTCGGGAGGCAGAAATGATATACCTTCAGCTTTTTTATGAATTCTTCAAGACCGGGCTTTTTGCCGTAGGCGGCGGCCTTGCCACCATACCCTTCCTTTCCGCCATGACCGATAAATACACATGGTTCACCAAGGCGCAGCTTGCGGATATGATAGCCGTGGCGGAATCCACCCCCGGGCCCATCGGCGTAAATACCGCCACCTTCGCGGGGTATAACGCGGCAGGCATACCCGGTGCGATAATTGCCACATTGAGCCTTGTATTGCCGAGCTATATTATAATACTTGCAATATCAAAGGCGCTGCAAAAATTCCGGGACAATAAATACGTGAACGATGCCTTTACGGGTCTTCGCCCGGCGGCGACGGGGCTTATTGGGGCGGCCTGCTATTCCGTGACGGCTATAGCCCTCTCCGGCAGCACGCTTTTCGGCTGTATCGACCTCAGGCGGCTCATATTCTTTGGGCTGCTGCTTGCCGTTACAAACATAAAGCGGCTGAAGGGCCTGCACCCAATAATATTCATAGCCATAGCCGCCGTCGTTGGCATAGTTTTCAGGCTGTAAAGGGGGATATATGTAGCATATGTATATAAACCCCTTGTTCAGCGGCTCCTCCGGCAACTGCACTCTTATAGGCGCGGACGGCGGCCTTTTCATGGTAGACGCGGGCAAAAGCGCCCGCGCCGTATCGGCTGCCCTTGCCCTTGCTGGGGAAAGAATCGAGGACATAGCCGCCATATTCATCACCCATGAGCATACAGACCACATAGCGGGCGTCGGCGTGCTTTGCAGGCGTTACGGCATACCGGTATACGCCAACGCCGCCACATGGCAGGCCATGGAGCCGCTTATAGGCGAGGTGCCGCCGAAATGTATACGTGTATTCGAGAGCGGGCGTGATTTCTTCATAGGCGGCGTATCGGTGCTGCCCTTTTGCATACCCCACGACGCGGCGGAGCCGGTAGGCTATTCTTTTTTTGGCGGCGATGGCAAAAAGATCACCGTAATGACCGACATAGGGCATATGGACAACCGCCTTATATCCTGCGCCGCCGGTTCAGACATACTTTTGATAGAATCAAACCACGACGAGGAGCTGGTAAGCTCCTGCCGTTATCCCTACCCTACCAAACGGCGCATACTTTCAGACGTCGGCCATCTTTCCAACGCCGGCTGCGGCCGGGCGCTGTGCGGCCTGTATTCGGCCGGCGTGCGGCGGGCGATACTGGGCCACCTGAGCCGGGACAACAATTTCGAAAGCCTTGCCCTGGAGACGGTGCGCTCCGAGCTTTTGAATCAGGACATACCGGAGTCTGAATTCGCCCTTGCCGTGGCCCACAGGGACAGGATGACCGGGAGGTTTGACGTATGACGGTAAAGCTTATATGCGTAGGCAGGCTGAAGGAAAAATTTTATGGCGATGCCTGCTCCGAATTCAAAAAGCGCATATCCCGCTTTGCTGACGTCAATATCATTGAGGTATCAGACGAAAGGGCGCCGGAGCAGCTGTCGCCCGCCGAGATGGATCAGGTGAAGCGTGCGGAGGGGGAGAGGATACTCGCAAAGGTTGCCCCCGGGGACTATCTTATCGCCATGGACCTGAAGGGGGAACAGCTCACATCCCCTGAAATGGCGTCGCGGCTTCAGGGCATAATGAATTCCGGCGGCAGCAGGATCGACTTCGTCATCGGCGGCTCTCTGGGCCTGTCTTACGAGGTGCTTCAAAGGGCAGACCTCGGGCTCTGCTTCGGCAAACCCACCTTCTCCCACCAGATATTCCGGATAATGCTCCTGGAGCAGATCTACCGCTGCTTCAAGATCATAAACAACGAGCCTTATCATAAGTAGAGTATTTATGCCTTCTTTTCTTTCTCTTTTCAGGAGAAAAGAGAACAGAAAAGAAGCAAAAGAAAGAGAAAAGCCCAACCCTTTTATTATGAAAAAGAAACAGGGAAAAGGGAAGAGCCCAACTTTAACTGATATATTTTTAAAAGGGTATAATAAATGAAAATCAGAAAAAGCAGAATGGAAGATGTCAATGATATAATGAATATCATTGCCGTGGCAAAGCAATATATGGCCAACCACGGAAACACGACCCAATGGGTAGACGGCTATCCGGGAAAGGAAATAATAATATCCGATATTAAAGACAACAACAGCTATGTAATTACCCATAACGATATAATAGCGGGGACCTTTTCATTTATTATAGGAAAGGAGCCCACCTATCAGGTCATTAAAAACGGGGAATGGCATTATGACAGGCCATACGGTACTATTCACCGCCTGGCTTCAGGGGGGATAATCCGGGGTATCTCAAGGGCGTGCTTTGAATATTGCCTCCATCAGATGGATTATATCCGCATAGATACCCATAAGGACAATATTTCCATGCAGGCCGCCATTGAAAAATTCGGATTCAGAAGATGCGGCAACATATATGTATTGAACGGTACTGAGCGTATAGCATATGATTATTTGAGATTATAATATCCATTTCTATTCTATTTTTTGTTTCTCCGGTATTTATGTCCTTTTATCTTTTCCTGTTTTCGTTGGGCTTTTCTTTTCTCTTTGCTTCTTTCTCACCATCAGTTGACAAAGGCACACAAGGTTTTAGGAGCCAAACAGCACGGCATAACTGCGTCGTCCTCATTTGAAATACAACCAGTATTTCTGCACTCGTCCTCCTTGTTCTGCCATACTCTTTGACTTCTAAAACTCGAAGACCCTAAAGAGCTTGTTTTGAGGGCGATCCAAGGCCGAGGAGCGCAGTACTACTGGATGTAATACAAGCGACGAGAACGCAGGAGCACCCCAAAACAAGCCTTTAGGGCTTGTGCGCTCTTGTCAACTGATGGTGCCTTTTCTCCTGAAAAGAAAAGAGAAAGAAGGTGGAAAGCACTATTTCTGATTCTCCGATATGCTTATTATTATATAAATATATAGTAGTACTCGTAATAGTCGTGTCAGCAGCGTTGAAAATGCCAAAAAATTCAGCTGCCGCCTGAAAAAACGATATTGACAACCAGTTGGCAACACGTGGAAAAACACCCGCCTTATCAACGCTTTCAACAGCGCCAATGTTTCCACATTCCGTCAACAGCATATCAACAGGGTTTATCAACGATTTGCAAATTGTTTTCCGCCTCGGCTGCGCCTGAAACGGCATAAAAAAGCGCGGTTTGTGCCGGTCAACATTTTGCCAACACAATATCAACTGAGGTTTTCAATGTTTTGGTAGTTAAATGCTGCACCAAATTTATCCGCTTTGTCATAAAGTCGCTTGAATTTGCCTTAAAGTCAAATATTAAAATTATTTTGTAAAATATACTTGACATAAAGGCGGGTAAGTGATAACATGTCCCCATAAGAGAGAGATCAGAGATAAAGATGAGGGAAGGCTTACCGTAGGCTGGATCAACTTCTTTGCCGCTGCCTTTTTGATAGTCATAGACAATAGATGTTATCATAAAAAGGAGCAGGGCAGTGGAGCCGGACGAGGAAGATTAACGGAGGAATAAAATAATGAAGAATCTCCGCATGAAGGCAGCCCGGGCGGCAATGGATATGTCCCAGCAGCAGCTGGCCGACGCCGTAGGCGTTTCACGCCAGACCGTCAACGCCATAGAGAAGGGTGATTACAACCCTACTATAAACCTCTGCATCGCCATCTGCCGCGCCCTCGGGCGCACGCTGGACGAGCTGTTCTGGGAAGAAGGGTAGAGAAACTGATAAGCAATGAATACGAGGAGCGGCTTATGCCGCTCTCAGTCTGTCAAAAAACCCCAGGGTTGATAAGGGGCCGCAGCCCCTTATGTTTAATCCGGCTCTGACGACATGTGCGTCAGAACGGATGAAAACCCAGAGGTTTTCGTACTTTGCGGATTTTGCCGCCCGGGAGCGAATGCGAGAGGCAAAACCCGTAAAACTCAAAAAAGTGGCGTTCAGCCACTTTTTTGACACTCTGAGAGCGGCTTATGTCCGCTCTTATTTATATTTCGTTAAAAATGAATCAACAAAAATATAATCCGTCAATATTTTGACAATAGCTAAATATAGTCGTTAAGTATTTTATGAGCCTTAATATATTGTGGAAAATGGTAATTTTGACAAAAAACCAACAAAATAAGGATTTTTTCGCAATAATATATGAACTGAATGTGAAGAAATATATTGACTATTTTTATATGACATGCTAAAATCTTAGCGTGGATAGAAACTTTATTTACACATTTTTAAGGTTTTTGAATTTAAAAGCCTTTTATCTTGCAGGAAAAGCGAATCGATAAGCAATAATATGTTTTCAATAAAATAAGAAAGGACTAATTTTTGATGGAACTTATCGTAAAAGTAAACTCCTTCCTTAACGGCATCGTAATGGGCTGGCCGGGCATGATCCTTCTGGTAGGCACCGGCGTGTATTACACAATTCGCTGCGGCGGGGTACAGTTCAAGTGGTTCGGTTACATAATGAAGACCACCATCGGCAAGATCTTCGAAAAGAAGGAAGCAGGCGAGGGCTCCGTAACTCCCTTCCAGGCCGTGTGTACCGCCCTTGCGGCAACGGTCGGCACCGGAAATATCGCCGGCGTTACCGGCGCTATCGCCCTCGGCGGCCCCGGCGCGGTTTTCTGGATGTGGGTATCCGCCCTGTTCGGAATGTGCACCAAGTTCGCTGAGGTCACCCTGGCCATACACTTCCGCGAGCGCAACGACAAGGGCGACTGGGTAGGCGGCCCCATGTACTACATCAAGAACGGCCTTGGCAAGAACTGGGTATGGCTGGGCACTCTGTTTTCACTGTTCGGAATGCTTGCGGCCTTCGGCATAGGCAACATGACCCAGATCAACTCCATAGTTACCTCTATCTCCGGCACCATCAACTCCTTCACTCCCATCAACGTCAACGCTGCGAACCTCATAATCGGCATCATAGTGGCGGCGTTCTGCGCGCTGGTGCTGCTGGGCGGCCTCAAGCGCATAGGCCAGGTCACTGAAAAGCTGGTTCCCTTCATGGCGGTGATCTACATCGTCTCTGCACTGATAATCTTCTTTGCACACATAGGCAACATAGGCAACGTGCTCCGCGGCATCTTCGTGGGCGCCTTCACCCCCTCCGCCGTGCTGGGCGGCGCCGTGGGCATCACCATCTCCGCCGCCATCAAACGAGGCGTCGGACGCGGCGTGTTCTCCAACGAGGCCGGTCTTGGCTCCGCTCCTATCGCCCATGCCGCTGCGGATAACGACTCCGCTGTGCATCAGGGCTGCTTCGGCGTGTTCGAGGTATTTGCGGATACCATCGTCATCTGCACCCTCACCGCCTTCGCCGTGCTCATGTCCGGCACTCCCATAGAGTACGGCCAGGCCGCGGGCGCTCCCCTCACCATAGCTGCGTTTTCAACCACCTTCGGCAGGGCGGGCGGCGTCATAATCTCCGTCGGCCTCACCCTCTTCGCCACCTCCACCATACTGTCCTGGTGCCTGTACGGTACCCGCTGCGCGGAGTTCCTGTTCAAGTCCACCAAGGTCATCAAGCCCTATCAGATCATATTCTGCCTCGTGATAATCCTGGGCGCCGTCACCGAGCTTTCCCTGGTATGGGATATCGCCGACACCCTCAACGGCCTCATGGCTATCCCGAACCTTGTGGGCCTGTTAGGATTGTCGCCCATAGTCATCAAGCTCACCCGCGAATACTTCAACGGCGTGCGCCTGGGCGAGAGCAACAGAAAGTAATAACAACAGAGTTTCGCAGAAGTGGCAAGTCCACTTCTGCGAGTTTTTTTCGGGTTTTGCCTCTCACATTCGTTCCCGGGCGGCAAAACCCGCAGAGTGCAAAAACCTTCGGTTTTTATCCGTTTTGACGTACACGCCGTCAAAGCCGGAATAAACCTAAGGGGCTGCGGCCCCTTAACAACCCTGTGGTTTTTTGATAAAGTGAAAGAGCGGTTTATGCCGCTCTTTTTTATCGTTTTCTAATTTTTTATTTATATATTTCCCGTTGGCTTTTCTTTTCTCTTTGCTTCTTTCCCACCATCAGTTGACAAAGGCACACAAGGTTTTAGGAGCCAAATAGCACGGCATAACTGCGTCGTCCTCATTTGAAATACAACCAGTATTCCTGCACTCGTCCTCCTTGTTCTGCCATACTCCTTGGCTTCTAAAACTCAAAGACCCTAAAGAGCTTGTGCGCTCTTGTCAACTGATGGTGTCTTTTCTCCTGAAAAGAAAAGAGAAAGAAGGGGGGAAAGCAAAACCCATCAGTTCCCTTTTATGCGCTTTTTGAGATCCTTGAACACCTTTGAAAGCTCCGGGTCGAACCGCATGTCGTCCTCAATCTTGTTGCAGGCTGAGATAATGGTGGAATAGTTCCTGCCGCCGAACTGCTCGCCTATAGCCTTCAAGGAAAGGTCGGTCATTTCCCGGGAGAGGTACATGGCAACCTGCCGGGGATATGTGACGTCTGCCGTGCGGCGGGAGGAGGTCATGGCGTCTACGGATACGCTGTAGAAATCCGCCACCACCTGCTGAACCATGGGCACGGTCACGCGCCGCTCCTGCACGTCCTCGATTATGTCCTTCAAGGCGGAATCCGCCATGGAAAGGGTAATGGGTGTGCCAAGGAGCTTTGAGAAGGCCACCACCCGGGTGAAGGCGCCTTCCAGCTGGCGTATGTTGGCGTTGGCCTTTGTGGCGATGAGGGAAAGCACCCGTGGGTCGATGATTATATTCTCCTGATCCGCCTTTTTTTGCAGTATTGCCATGCGGGTCTCGTAGTCCGGGGACTGTATGTCGGTTATGAGGCCGCCCTCAAAGCGGCTCCTCAGGCGCTCCTCAAGGGCGGGTATCTCCTTGGGGGGCTTATCGGAGGATATGACTATCTGCCTGCCGCTGGTGTGAAGGGTATTGAAGGTGTTGAAGAACTCCTCCTGGGTGGTGTTCTTGCCGGCGATGAACTGCACATCGTCTATCATGAGCACGTCCACATTGCGGTACTTGTTGCGGAACTGGGCGTTGGTGTTGTCCTGAATGGACTGTATCAGCTCGTTGGTAAAGGTCTCGCTGGTGACGTAGGTTATGCGGGCGGAGGGGTTGTCCTCCTTTATTTTGTTGCCAATGGCGTGCATAAGGTGGGTCTTGCCAAGGCCAACGTCACCGTAAATGTAGAGAGGGTTAAATGCCTTCGCCGGCTGTGCGGCCACCGCCTTTGCCGCGGCGTAGGCTATATTGTTGCTGCCGCCTATTACGAAGGTATCGAAGGTGAAGCGGGGGTCCAGCAGGGACTCGCTGCGGCGCTTTTTTTCCGCCATGAGCTTTTCGTACTTGGGGCGCTCGTCGCCGCATATGAACATGGGCCGGAGGTTCACGCCTGAGGCGTGGGACAGAGCGTCAGCTATCTGGTCGGAATAAAGGCTCTTGAGGGTGTCCAGAGTCACCTCGTTCATGGATTGCAGTATCAGCATATCGCTGAGTATGCAAACGGGCTCCAGACCGGATATCCACAGGCTGTAACTCATTTCGGTCATTCCTTCTTTTATTTCGGGCTGCGCCTTTTCCCAAATAAGCTTGCAATCTAATAATTCGTCCATGATTTCCCCCGAAAACAAATAATTGATAACAACACGTTGATAAATTTGTCAACGTGTTGATAAGTACGTTGATAAACCCTCTAAAGACAGCAAAAAGCCGTGTGCCGGCTTTTTTATAGAGAAAAATATACCGTTAAGGGGAACGCGGGCAGGCCGCAGCACCCTTACGTCTATCAATAATATCAAATCCCGCGTGGTTTATCAATATGCCAAAAATACCAAATTTTTACCCTTTGTGATAAAGGAGGGCGCGAATACACAATATGTTGTGTAGCGCCAGAATAATTATTTTTAATGCCCCGAATATTCAAAAAAGCGGCCTTTTTCCTTGACAGATGGGACATATTTCTTATATAATCTAAAACTGACGGTTTGCGTAATGGCCTGGGCGCCATAGGCGTTCCGGCTTAATATGCCACTGCTGTGGTATAAATACCTTAAAACGGAAAGAGGTGCAAAAGATGCTCCAGACTTATCAGCCCAAGAAGAGGCAGCGCAAGAAGGTTCACGGCTTCCGCTCTCGCATGTCCACTAAGAACGGCCGCAACGTGCTGGCCCGCAGGAGGCTCAAGGGCAGGAAAAGGCTGTCCGCGTAATAAATACGCTTTGACAAGTGTCACGGCAAGCTGAGCTTGCCGTGAGTTTTTTCTCGACGACACGATCCTTCGGATCCACTGCTAAGGACGCACAAGGGTGAAACGCTGTTTTTCTTTGAAACGGAATAAGACCTTCCGGTATGTCTACCGCAAGGGCAAGTCGGTGCCCTCCAGAATGCTTGTCATGATATACAATAAGTCAAAGACGGGCATGGTAAAGGTGGGCTTTTCCGTAAGCAAACGGATAGGCAACAGCGTCACCCGCAACCGCATCAAGCGCAGGCTCAGGGAAGCCTTTCGTCCCTTTATACCCGACATAACGCCGGGCTATGACATTATCTTCATTGCGCGGGACGCGGTTAAAGAAGCCGATTTCGGCCACATTTCAGCCACGATGCAAAACATGCTAACAAAATCCGGCCTTATGGGCAACAATAAGAATGCCGATAAGGCGGCCAGGGTACGGCAATGATAAGGGAAAGGGTGCAGCGCCTGATGGAGAGCCTCATAATAGGCTACCAGAGGGCCATATCCCCGAGATTCCCCCCATGCTGCCGTTACCGGCCTACCTGCTCCGCCTACGCCCTTGAGGCTATACGGGTGCACGGCCCATGGAAGGGCCTGGGCCTGGCTCTATGGCGGGTGCTGAGGTGCAACCCATTCTCCAAGGGGGGGGTAGATCCCGTACCGCCCAAGAAGATGGAGTATAAGGGCAAATAACTACTATTTTACGAAAGCGAGGAAATTCGATGCAAGGCGATTTCTTTTTGACTACATGGTTCCTGGAAGCTATGAAATGGGTATACTCCAACGTAAACAGCGTATTCCTTACCATACTGATATGCACTGTGGTATTGAGGGGCATCACCATATTCTCGGATATAGCCACCCGTAAATCCCAGGCCAAGATGAACGGCATTCAGCCGGAGCTGGCAAAAATACAGAAAAAATACGCCAATGACCCCCAGAAGGCCCAGATGATGAGCCAAAAGCTCATGAAGGAGAGGGGCGTCTCCATGTGGGGAAGCTGCCTGCCGCTGCTCATAACCATGCCGCTGTTTTTCTGCTTTATAGCCGCCTTCCGCTTCTGGGGCTATGAGGAAACAATCAAGCTGCTGGTTTCTGACAATGCCGAGGAGCTCCTCAGGAGCTTCAAGTTCCTCTGGGTAAACAACATATGGCAGCCCGACAACGGCCTTTCCCCCGTCATACAGGAGGGCAGCAAATTCCTTGCCAACGTAAAGGATCTGGATAGGCTGCTCTATTTGCAGAATAACCCGGAGGTATGGGAAAAGCTGGTACAGCTTGGAATAGCGGTGAACGAGGGCGGCACCTTCCGCTTCCTCAACACCCAGGCCGCCATCGACGCCTACAACGCCGCCGTGCAGCCCCTGCTGCAGGTCTATGCCGGCCATAACAACGGCTGGTTCATACTGCCCCTGATAGCCGGCGGCACCCAGTTCCTTGCCAACTGGATAATGCAGAAGGGTCAGCCCGCGCCGGATCCCAACAATCCAGCCGCCTCCACCAATAAGATGATGATGTGGCTGTTCCCGCTCATGTCGCTGTGGTTCTGCCTGAGCTACAACGCGGCTTTCGCCATATACTGGATACTCACCAGCGTATCCATGGTGCTGGTGAATCTTGTACTGAATAAGAAGTTCCCCCGGGCCGCCGTTACCCAGGAAGGAGGTAAGAGGTAATGCCAAGGACAATCGAAGCCTCCGGCCGTTCAATCGATGAAGCCATCTTCAAAGGCCTGAAGGAGCTGGAGATCTCCATAGACGAGGTGGAGATAGACATAATACAGCATGAAAGCAAGGGCATACTGGGCATAGGCGCCAAGCCCGCCATAGTAAAGCTCATAGAGAGGGAGCCTGAGGATATATCGCTGCCCGAATATCTCCGGCCCGAATATCAGGAGCGGGAACGCCGGGAGCGCCGTGACCGCAGGGAGCCGAGGCAGGACAATCGGGACAGGCGCGGCCGCCGGGACCGTGGGCTGCGTGAGGATAGGGAAGAAGGCAGCAGTGAGGCTCCCGTAGCAGAGGGGATCGCCAAGGAGGACGAGGCAAACGAAATAGCGGCTCAGGCCGTATGCGAGAAGCCCACCGAGAGCCGGGAACGCAGGGACAGGCGGGGCCGCAGCCGCCGCGACCGTGACAACCGTCCCCGCTATCAGGCAAAGGAGCCCCCGGAGGGCTTCACCGAGGAAGCGGCGGAGGGCAATCAGGCGGCGGATTTCGTGAAAGGCCTGCTGGAGCGCATGCACGTGGACGGTACAGTGCTGGCAAACGTAGGCGAGGATGGCGTCCGCCTGTACATCGATAAGTCCACCATGGGCATGCTCATAGGCCACAGAGGAGAGACTCTGGACGCCATGCAGTACCTGACCAGCCTTGCGGTGAACCGCAACCGCAAGCAGGACGGCTACACCCGCATATCCATAGATACCGAGGGATACCGGGAGAAGCGGGAGGAAACCCTTGCCCGCCTTGCAAAGCGGATAGCCAATCAGGTAAAGGCCACCGGCCGTCCCCGCACCCTTGAGCCCATGAACCCCTACGAGCGCCGGGTGCTCCACGCCACACTCCAGAACAACCCCTACGTGGCGACCCGCAGCGAGGGCGAGGAGCCCAACAGGAGAGTAGTCATATTTCCCAAGGGCAGCACCGAGGACGAGGAATAAGTAACGGCCTTCTTTCTCTTTTCTTTTCAGGAGAAAAGCAAAGAGAAAAGAAGCAAAGAGAAAAGAAAAGCCTGACGAAAACAAAAGGGCGGCACTCGCCGCTCTTTTTGCATATTTCATCTGGAAAATATTGCATTCTGTCGAAAAAATCCCGGGGTTGATAAGGGACCCTATGGCTTTATTCGGATTTGACGACACGGACAATCTCAAAGGAACGGTTTTCCCGTTCCTTTAAATTTATTGTTTCTGTTGGGCTTTTCTTTTCTCTTTGCTTCTTTTCTTTCTGCTTTTCTTTTCGTCCGAAAAGAAAAGAGAAAGAAGAAGTAAAACGCCTTACTACTTTCCCACGCAGAACCTGGAGAATATCCTGTCCACCACGTCTGCGTCCACGCTCTTTCCGGTTATCTCGCCCAGGGCGATGAGCGCCGAGCGAAGGTCGGTGGCGATGCAGTCCGCCTCCTCTGTTTGGAGGGCGGAGGAGAGCGCCGCGGAGCATTCCCTAAGGGCTGCGATATGGCGGCTGTTTGTGACGAGGGCGCTTTCGCACTCCGGGGCGATAAGCTCCGCGATGCGGTCTATGAGCGCGCCTACCCCCTCGCCCGTGACCGCGCTCACGCCTATGGCCTCTACGCCGTACTCCTTTGCAAGAGCAAAGGCGGCGGCGCCGTCTGAAAGGTCGCTTTTGCATATTACCGCCAGCTTTCGTCCGGGGGAGGCCAGCAGCCGCCGCTCCTCGTGGGACACCGCATCTCCGCCGTCCATGGCGATGAGCAGCAGGTCGGCCCTGTCCACTATATCCCTTGCCCGGGATATGCCTATGCTTTCCGCGGCGGAGTCCGCCTCCCGCAGGCCCGCCGTGTCGAAAAGGCGGGCGGTTATGCCGTTTATGAGCAGAGTCCCCTCCAGTATGTCCCGGGTGGTTCCAGCCTCCGGGGTAACTATGGCCCGATCCTCCCCCAGCATGGCGTTGAAAAGGGAGCTTTTGCCGGCGTTGGGCCTGCCCAGTATGGCTATGCGCGCCCCTTCCCGCACCATTCGGGAGGCCATGCCGCCGGATATGAGGGAATCTATCTCCGCCCTTGCGGCACGTATACCCTCGGGGAGGGCAGAGAATACATCCTCCTCCAATTCCTCCGGGTAGTCTATGGCCGCGTCTATGCCGGAGAGCAGGTCAAGTATTTCCTCCTCCACCTTTTCTATGCTGCGGGATAGGGAGCCCTGAAGCTGCTCCAGCGCCGAGGCGGCCCCCCGGCTGGAGGAGGCGTTGATAAGGTCCATTACCGCCTCCGACCTGGCCAGATCCAGCTTGCCGTTGATAAATGCCCGCCGGGTGAACTCCCCGGGGCCTGCGGGGCGGAGGGGCAGCTCGGAAAGCCGGGAAAGCACCCGCCTCGATACGGCGTAGCCTCCGTGAATGTACAGCTCAGCCATGTCCTCGCCGGTGTAGCTTTTAGGCCCCTGAAAATAAACCGCCATAGCGTCGTCGATAGGCGAACCGTCCGCGGCGATAATGCTGCCGTGGGCAACGTACCGGTGCTCTATTTTGCCGTTAAATACCGCACGAAGGGCCGGGAGCGTATCGGGGCCGCTTATGCGTATCACAGCTATCGCCCCGCCTACGGGGGTGGAAAGTGCGTAAATGGTGTCTGTCATGGTTCTCTCCTAAATATGCGGATAAACATCACACATATATTATACTATAAACATCGGGAAATAAAAATATTTCCCACACGCCCATTTTCTGCTATAATATACCACGGAAGAAAACAAGAGGTAATTGACGCATGAACACATATCTGGGCGGAATATACGACGTGGCGGTGCTGGGCGCCGGCCACGCGGGCTGCGAGGCGGCATTGGCCTGCGCCCGCATGGGCCTGAGGACCCTCTGCCTTACCATGAACCTGGACAGCGTAGCCCTTATGGCCTGCAACCCGGCCATAGGCGGCACCTCAAAGGGGCACCTTGTGCGGGAGCTGGATGCGCTGGGGGGCGAGATGGGGGCCGCGGCGGACGATACCTTTATACAGATACGCATGCTGAACACGGGCAAGGGCCCGGCGGTGCATTCGCTCCGCGCCCAGATGGACAAGCGCCGGTATCACGAGCGCATGAAGCGGGCCCTGGAGCGGGAGCCGCTGCTTGACCTGCGCATGGGCGAATGCGAGAGGATACTGCTGGAGAAGGGCAGAGTTTCCGGCATCATCGCCGGGGGCGGCATAGAGTACCGCTGCCGGGGAATAGTCGTGGCTACAGGAGTGTACCTAAAGAGCCGCATATTGATAGGCGACTACGTTACGGAATCGGGGCCTTCGGGTATGCTCAGGGCAAATTTCCTCTCGTCGTGCCTTACGGATATGGGCTTTAAGCTCCGCCGCTTCAAGACGGGTACTCCGCCCAGAGTAAACAGGCGCAGCCTTGATTTTGAAAGGATGGAGCCCCAGTACGGCGACGTGCCCTCACCCCGGTTCTCATTTATGAGCGGGAAGGGGGAAAGGCCGCAGCAGCCCTGCTATCTCACCTATACCAACCCCCGCACCCACGAGATAATACTGAACAATATCCACAGGAGCAGCATGTATTCCGGCCTTGTGACAGGCACGGGCACCAGGTACTGCCCCAGCATAGAGGATAAGATAAAGCGGTTTGCGGACAAGGACAGGCATCAGCTTTTCATAGAGCCGGAGGGGCTTTCCACAGAGGAGATGTACGTGCAGGGCATGAGCACCAGCCTGCCCTACGACGTGCAGGTGGAAATGCTGCGCACCATCCCCGGCCTTGAACGCTCGGAGATAATGCGGGCGGGGTACGCCATAGAGTACGACTGCATAGACCCCAACACGCTGGACACTACCCTTGGCAGCAAGGATATACCGGGGCTGTACTTTGCGGGGCAGATAAACGGAAGCTCCGGCTATGAGGAGGCCGCTGCCCAGGGCATTTACGCCGGCATAAACTGCGCCCTTTACTTAAAGGGGGAGGAGCCGCTCATACTCTCCCGGGGAGACGCATATATTGGTGTACTGGTGGACGACCTTGCTACAAAGGGCACCAACGAGCCATACAGGATGATGACCTCAAGGGCGGAATACCGGCTGCTGCTGCGGCAGGACAACGCGGATCTGCGCCTTACCGAAAAGGCCCGCAGGACAGGGCTCATATCCGAGGAGCGGTACGCGAAGCTCATGGAAAAGGAAAGCCACATGGCAAAGGCCATGGCCGCCCTGAACAAGACGGCCCACCCCAGCCGGGAATTGACGGCGCTGCTGGAGGCAAAGGACGGGGGAGGGCTCAAGAACGGCGCAAAGCTCATGGACGTGCTGCGCCGGGAGGGCATAAGCTATACGGAGCTCATGCGGGTATCCGGGCTTCCCGAAATATCCGATGAGGCCCGGGAGCAGGTGGAGATATCCGCCCATTACGAGGGCTATATAGACAAACAAAAGAAGCAGGTTGAGCGGCTTCAGCAGCAGGAGGGCATGCTCATACCCGACGGGGTGGACTTCGCCCATATGGAGGGCCTGCGCCTTGAGGCAAGGCAGAAGCTTTCCGCCATACGCCCAAAAAATATAGGCCAGGCCAGCCGCATAAGCGGCGTATCCCCGGCGGATATAGGTGTGCTGCTGATACAGCTCAAGCTCCTGGAGGAAAAATAGATGGATATACAGACCGTCATAAAAGCCATACCCGGCGTGACAGAGCCTCAGGCGGAAAAGCTCTGCCGCTATTATGAGATGCTCATGGACTGGAACAGCCGCATGAACCTTACCGCCATAACCGGGGAGGATGATGTGCTTAAAAAGCACTTTGCAGACAGCCTGCTGCCGCTGGAGCTTATTCCGGAGGGGGCAAACCTTATAGACGTGGGCACCGGCGCGGGCTTCCCCGGATTGCCCATAGCCATCGCCCGGCCCGACGTGAGGGTGACGCTGCTGGACTCCCTCAATAAGCGCATAGGCTTCCTCAGGGAGGTGTGCAAAGAGCTGGATATAAATGCGGACTGCATACACGATAGGGCAGAGGATGGGGGCAGGAACCCCGCCCTTAGGGAGAAGTTCGATATAGCCGTATCAAGGGCGGTAGCCCGGGTATCCCCCCTTGCGGAGTACACCGTGCCGTTTGTGAAGGTGGGCGGCAGGTCGCTCATGTATAAGGGCCCCCAGGCCGCCGCGGAGCTGAAGGAGGGCGAAAGGGCCCTTGAGCTGCTCTGCTGCAGGGGCGAGATCAGGTCATACCCGGCGGAGTGGGGAGAGCGCAGCGTGATAATCCTCACAAAGCAGAAGCCCACTGCCAAAGTCTACCCCCGCAAGGCGGGAACCGTTGACAAAAAGCCGTTATAGGCTTTCGCGAAAATGGCTGACGGCCGTTTTAGAAAAAACAAATTTATCAGGAGAGCGCATAATGTCCTTTGAATTTACCCTTCGTCCCCGGACTACAGAAAGCCAGCGCAGGCTGCTGGAGATATCCGTTGAAAAGATAGTGCCAAACCCCAACCAGCCCAGGGTCACATTCGACGATGAGACTATAGCCGAGCTTGCCCAGAGCATAAGCCAGGTAGGCCTCATACAGCCGCTGGTGGTGCGAAGGAGCGGCTCCGGATATGAGCTGGTAGCCGGCGAACGCCGCCTGCGCGCCTGCAAGTCTCTGGGAATGGAGACAGTCACCTGCATAGTAGAGGACTCAATGCAGGAGGAATCCTCCGCCATGGTGGCACTCATAGAAAACCTTCAGCGGGAGGACCTGCACTACATGGAGGAGGCACAGTGCTACTACGCCCTGCTCAACAACTACAACCTCACCCAGGAGGAGCTTGCAAAACGACTTGGCAGGAGCCAGTCCTCCATAGCAAACAAGCTGCGGCTTTTGCGGCTCTCCCCCGATGTGGTGTCCGCCATTCGCGAGAACGGCCTTTCAGAGCGCCATGCCCGGGCGGTGCTCAAGCTAAAGGACGAGGAGGTACAGCTGGCCGTCATAAAGCGCACGGCGGAAAAGAACCTCTCCGTCAAGGACACTGAGCGGCTGGTGGAGAAGACACTGGATAAGATGTACGACGAAAAGCGCCCCGGAGCGGCCCCCCGCCCTGCCATAATACGCCAGGTGCGGGACTACCGTCTGTTTATGAACACCGTCAATTCGGCTATCGCCGTGCTGCGGGAATCCGGCATGAACGTGGAGGTGGAGCAGGAGGATCTTCAAAACGGGGTGGATATACACATAAAGGTGACAAGCGAAAGCTAAAAGTGCCTGACAAGCGGCTGAAAGCAGCCTTTTCGACATACAAAAGGAACGGTTTTCCGTTCCTTTAAAATTGCCGTTTTCTATTGTCTGCTGCTGTTCTCGTTTGTAGGTTTCTATTATCTGTTATTGGGCTTTTCTTTTCTCTTTGCTTCTTTCTCCTTTTCTTTTCAACGAAAAGAAAAGAGAAAGAAGAGAGAAAGAATCTTACATCAATTCCCGGCGAACAGCCTTACGGGGAGGATGAGGTAGTAATATTCGTCGCCGGTTTCGGGCTTTACCACGCAGGGGCTTATGTTGGTGTTCATATCCAGGCAGACGTATTCGTCGTCCAGCACCTTCAGCACGTCGCTGAAGTACTTGGCGTTGAAGGCGATGTCTATGTCGCTGCCCATGCGGTCTATATTGACTATTTCCTTGCTGGCGCCTATCTCGCTGTTGGCGGTGATGGTCACCTGACCGTCCTCAAAGGAGAACTTTACGTGGTTCTTCTTGCTCTCCCGCGCCATGAGGGATACACGCTCTATGCTGTCCAGCAGCTCCGTGCGGTTCACCCGCACATGGGTGGTGTGGCTGTCCGGCAGTATCTGGCGGTAGCGTATGAACTCGCCGTCCATAAGGCGGGTGATTATGCGGGTATGGCCCATGTCTATCATGACGTGGGTGGCAGAGAATACCATGTTGATCATCTCGTCGCTGTCGTCCAGTATGCGGCTTATCTCTAAAAGGCCCCGGGCGGGAATGACCGCGTTTTTGGCGGCGCCGGATACCGTTACGGCTTCGGTGCGCATGGCCAGACGGTATCCGTCCAGAGCTACCATGCTCATCCTGCCGTCGGCAAGCTCTATGAGCACTCCACGGAGTATGGGCTTGGAATCGTCCTGTGCCGTTGCGAATATGCACTGGCGTATCATGTTCTTTAAAGCCGCCTTGGATATGGCGATAGAGAACTCCCGGTTGACGTCGGGCATGGAGATGTAATCCTTGGCGTTTTCCACCTGCATGGTGGTGGTGGCCCGGCCGCTCTCTATGAGCAGCGTGTTCTTATCAGCGGAAAGCAGGGTCTCCTCTGCGGGCAGCCTGCGGACAAGCTCCGAAAACAGCCGCCCGGGCAGCACACAGGCTCCCTGCTTTTGGATATCTACGTTAAGCGTAGCTTCTATCTGGAGCGAAAGGTCTGTACACCTTAGCAGCAGCGTATCGCCTATGGCTTCGGCATATATGCCCTCGAGTATACCTACCGAGGACCTTACTCCCAGCGCCTTTGAGACTGTAGCCACGGCGGCGTTGAGCTCAGCCGTATCAACTGTAAAGCGCATATGCGTCCCTCCTTGGAATGGATGATATCGTTTATATTATATTTATTATACTATATTTCGGCGGCGGCGCAAATATTTTTGTGAGGCGCGGCAATATGCATTTTACGCATATTTATACATTTCTGCAATGCTTTCTTCTTATTATAATAAAAACCATTGAAAAATCCCTGATTTTATGTTAAAATTAATAAGTAAAATTTTGTATTACAGGCGTGCAAAACAGATGGAAATTAACCGCTTGCGCTTAAACCAGTACCGCAGCTATGCTGCACTCGATCTGCGGCCCGGCCCCGGCATAAACGCCATAGTGGGAGACAACGCAGAGGGGAAGACCAACAGTGTCGAGGCGGTTTTTCTTTGCGCCTTCGGAAGGTCCCACAGGACCACCCGGGACGCCGAGCTTATTATGCGGGGCTGCGCCGGCGGATACGTGGGGGCGGAGCTTACCAACAATACGGGCTCCCATCTTATAGAGATAAAGCTTCGGGACGGGGAGCGCAAAAAGATATTCATAGACCGGCAGATGGCCTCCCGCTCAGGGGAACTTATGGGGCTGCTGAATGTTGTGATGTTCGCCCCGGAGGACCTTTCCATAGTAAAGGAAGGACCGGCGGAGCGGCGGCGCTTCATGGATATGGAGCTTTCCCAGACCCACCCCGCCTACTACTACAGCCTGCAAAGGTACAACTCGGCGCTGAAGCAGCGAAACGCCCTCTTAAAAGAGCCTGACAGGATAGCCCCCGGAATGCTGGAGACCTGGGACGAGCAGCTCTCGGCGCTGGGCGAGGAAATCGTAATGGACAGGTGCGAATTCATAGACGGCCTTTCCACAATAGCCTACGACCTGCATAAAAGCATCACGGGGGGCAGGGAGAGGCTGGAGATAGTGTACGAGCCGGACATAGACCCGGAGGACCCAGAGGGCATTTACGGCGCCATGCTGAAGGCGCTGGACAGGAGCAGGGCGGAGGATCTCCGCCGGGGCTTTACCACCGCAGGCCCCCACCGGGACGATATAGGCATAGCCCTGTCCGGCATAGACGTGCGCACCTTCGGCTCCCAGGGCCAGAAGCGCACCGCGGCGCTATCGCTTAAGCTTTCGGAGCTCGCCTTTATAAGGGAGATAAAGGAGGAAGCCCCGGTGCTCATACTGGACGACGTGCTCTCTGAGCTGGACGAGGGCCGGCAGCAGCTTTTGATGGAAAGCATGAAGGACTGCCAGTGCTTTCTGACCTGCACCAGCCTTGAGGGCTTAAAGCGGGCGGGCCTGGGAAATATGAATGTGTTCCGCTGCAAGGGCGGCGAGATGCTGCCGGAGTGACAGGCAAAGCCGGGGAAAAAACCCGCAGGGGGCGGTCTTTAGCCACTTCTGCGAAATGGAGGAATATATGTATCTGCATATAGGCGGGGATAAGGTAGTGGACGATGAGGAAATACTCCTTATATTGCCCCGTGAAACAGTAATGCATTCATACGACAACCGCCGCTTCATGGAGACCGCCATAGGCTCCGGCCGCGTGGACGACGTATCCGGCGGCGAGCGGGACACATACATAATCACCGCCGTCCCCGAGGGAATAAGGGTATACGCCTCGGCGGTAGGGGCAGCTACAATAGCTAAGAGATAATTTACAGAAGGGCATAAACCATGGAACAGAACAACCACACAAACTACAACGCAAACGAAATACAGGTCCTTGAGGGATTGGAGGCGGTAAAGCGCCGCCCCGGCATGTATATAGGTTCTACGGACGTGCGGGGACTGCACCATCTGGTCAAAGAGCTGGTGGATAACGCCATAGACGAGGCGATGGGCGGCTACTGCACCCATATAGAGGTAACAATACACCCCGACAATTCCGTATCCGTCCGGGATAACGGCCGCGGCATACCCGTGGGCTACCATGAGAAGATGCACAAGTCCGCGCTGGAGGTGGCACTTACCGTGCTGCACGCGGGGGGCAAGTTCGGCGGCAGCGGCTATAAGGTATCCGGCGGACTTCACGGCGTGGGCCTGTCCGTGGTAAACGCCCTTTCCAGTAGGCTTACGGCGGAGGTCCGCCGCGACGGCATAATATACCGCCAGGAATACGTAAACGGCGACCCGGTGACGGGAGTAGAGCAGGTGGGCACATACGGCGATGACACGGGCTCCGGCACTACCGTAACCTTCCTCGCCAACGACCAGATATTCGACACCCTTGATTACAACTACGATACCCTGCGGGGCCGGATGAGGGAGCTGGCCTTTTTGAACAAGGGCGTAGCCATAACCGTCACGGATGAGCGCACAGACCCCGTACAGAGCAAAAAATACTGCTATGAGGGCGGCATAATCTCCTTCGTGGAGCACCTGAACAAGAGCAAGGACGTGCTCCATGAGGACGTTATGTACTTCGAGGGCAGTAAGGACGATCCCGCCAAGCAGCAGGTGGCCTCCGTGGAGGTGGCCATGCAATACAACACCGACTACAACGAGAGCGTGTTTACCTTTGCCAACAACATAAACACAGTTGAGGGCGGCACCCACCTTCAGGGCTTCCGCAGCGCCCTTGCCCGCAGCATAAACGACTACGCCCGCAAGTATAAGCTGCTCAAGGACAACGAAGCGAACCTCTCCGGCGACGACGTCCGGGAAGGCCTTACCGCCATAGTCAGCGTAAAGCTGGTGGAGCCCCAGTTCGAGGGCCAGACAAAGACAAAGCTGGGCAATTCCTATATGAAATCCCTTGTGGACAACGTGGTTGGCAACGGGCTTGGCTTTTACCTTGAGGAGCACCCCCAGACCGCAAGGCTGATAATAGATAAGTGCATAACCGCATCCAGGGCGAGGGAGGCCGCAAGAAGGGCCAGGGACCTTACCAGAAAAAAAACCGGCCTGGAGAACATATCCCTCCCCGGCAAGCTTGCGGACTGCAACAGCAACGAGCCGGAAAAGTGCGAGATATTCTTAGTGGAGGGCGACTCCGCAGGCGGCTCCGCCAAGATGGGCCGCAACCCGGAGTTTCAGGCAATACTGCCCCTTCGCGGCAAGATACTCAACGTGGAAAAGACCCGCTTGGATAAAATGCTTGCCAACAACGAGATACGCTCCATGATAACCGCCTTCGGCACAGGCATAGACACCGAGTTCGACGAGAGCAAGCTCCGCTACCACAAGATAGTCTGCATGACGGATGCGGACGTGGACGGCGCGCATATACGCATACTGCTTTTGACCTTCTTCTACAGGCACATGCGGCCTCTGATAGAGCACGGCCACATTTACGCCGCCCAGCCGCCGCTTTATAGAATTACAAGGGGCAAGAGCATATGGTATGCCTATGACGACGAGCAGCTGGGAAGGATACTCAACGAGATAGGCCGGGACCCCAAGCCGCTTATCAACCGCTATAAGGGCCTTGGTGAGATGAACCCGGATCAGCTGTGGGAGACCACCATGGACCCGGACAACCGCATGATGTACCGGGTACACCTTGAGGACGCCATACGGGCGGACGAGATATTCTCCACCTTAATGGGCGACAAGGTAGAGCCCCGCAAGGAGTTCATAGAGCAGAACAGCAAGCTGGTAGTGGATCTGGACGTATAAAGGAGCAATAAATGGACGACATCACCAACAACCCCCGCATAACGCCGCTTGATATAGAGCAGGAGATGAAGAAATCCTTCATTTCCTACGCCATGGCGGTAATAATAAACCGCGCCCTGCCCGATGTGCGGGACGGCCTCAAGCCGGTGCACCGGCGCATACTGTACTCTATGGGAGAGCAGGGCTTCACCCCGGATAAGCCCTTCCATAAGTCCGCCCGCATAGTGGGCGACGTGCTGGGCAAATACCACCCCCACGGCGACAGCTCGGTCTACAACGCCATGGTGCGCCTTGCTCAGGACTTCAACACCCGCTACCTGCTGGTGGAGGGCCAGGGCAACTTCGGCAGCGTGGACGGGGACGGCGCGGCGGCGATGCGCTACACCGAGGCACGGCTTTCCAAAATGAGCCTTGAGATGCTGGCGGATATAGACAAAAATACCGTGGACTTCATGCCCAACTTCGACGAGACGCTGGTGCAGCCCACGGTACTGCCCAGCCGCTTCCCGAATCTGCTGGTAAACGGCAGCAACGGCATAGCCGTAGGCATGGCCACAAACGTGCCGCCCCATAACCTCGGGGAGGTCATAGACGCATACGTGGCCCTCATAGACAACAGGGACATATCCATCGAGGAGCTTATGGCATACCTGCCGGGGCCGGATTTCCCAACGGGAGCCACCATAATGGGCACCGCGGGCATAAGGCAGGCATACAGGACGGGGCGCGGCAAGATACTGGTACGGGCAAAGACCGAGATAGAGCCAATGGCCAACGGCAAGAGCCGCATAGTGGTAACGGAGCTGCCCTATCAGGTGAACAAGGCCCGACTGGTGGAAAAGATAGCGGAGCTGGTGCATGAAAAGCGGGTGGAGGGCATAACCGCCCTTCGGGACGAGAGCAACCGCAACGGCATGAAGGTGGTAATAGAGATAAAAAAGGACGTGAACGCCAACGTCGTTTTAAATCAGCTCTATAAGCACACCCAGCTTCAGGATACCTTCGGCGTGATAATGCTGGCTCTTGTGGATGGGGAGCCAAAGGTGCTCAACATAAAGGAGATGCTGTACCACTACCTCAGGTTCCAGGAGGAAGTGGTGACCCGCCGCACAAAGCACGATCTGGAAAAGGCCAAAGAGCGGCTTCATATATTGGAGGGCCTGCTCATAGCCATGGCCAATATAGACGAGGTCGTGGATATAATCAAGACCTCCAAGACACAGCCCGAGGCCAAGGAACGGCTGAACGTCCGCTTCGGATTGACGGATAAGCAGAGCCAGGCCATACTGGATATGCGCTTAGGCCGCCTTACAGGGCTGGAGCACGACAAGATACAGGCGGAGAGAGACGGCCTTGTGGAGACCATCGCCTATTACGAGAGCGTCCTTGCGGACGAAAACAAGCTGCTGGGCATAATCCGGGAGGAAATACTGGAGGTCCGCCGCAAATACGCCGACCCCAGAAGGACCGAGATAGCCCAGATAACAGAGGATATAGAGCTGGACGACATAATACAGCCCGAGGAGATGACGGTGACCCTTACCCACTTCGGCTTCGCAAAGCGCACCAGCATGGATACCTATAAGGCCCAGAACCGGGGCGGCAGGGGCATAACCGGCCAGACCACCCGTGAGGAGGATTTCGTTGAGCACCTGTTCGGCTGCAACACCCACGACGAGATAATGTTCTTCACCAACATGGGCCGGGTGTTCCGCATGAAGTGCTACCGGATACCCGAGGCGGGCCGCACCGCCAAGGGCACCGCCATAGTAAACCTCCTCAACCTGAAGGAGGGGGAGAAGGTGACCACGCTGTTCCCACTGTGGGAGGAGGGAAAATACCTGAACCTCATCACCAAGGCGGGCATAATCAAGAAGACGCCCATAGAGGAGTTCGACAACATCCGAAAGGGCGGAATGATCGCCCAAAACCTCAGGGACGGGGACGAGCTGATAGCCGCCATAATGACGGACGGCAGCGACGAGATAATAGTCGGCACCAAAAAGGGCAAGAGCATACGCTTCAGCGAGGAGGACGTGCGCCCCATGGGCAGAAGCGCCACCGGCGTAAAGGCCATAACGCTGGAGGAAAACGACAGCGTGGTGGGGGCCGAGAAGGTTCGCCCCGGCGCCTCCATACTCTCCATATCCGAAAACGGCATGGGCAAGCGCACCCCGGAGGAGGACTACCGCACCCAGACCCGGGGCGGCAAGGGCATAATAGCCATGGCCCTCACCGAAAAGACCGGCGATCTGGTCTGCATGAAGGCGGTAGGAGCCTCCGATATAGAGGAGGACGTAATGATAATAAGCTCCGAAGGCACCATAATAAGGCTGCCCGTGGAGCAGATATCCGAGATATCCCGCAATACCCAGGGAGTGCGCCTTATGCGCACCGAGGACAGGGTGGCCTCCGTTGCCATAGTTCCCCACGTGGAGCCTGACGGGGAGTAATAAAAAAGAGGGGACGGCAAGCTGTCCCCTTTATATGTCTGTAAAGGAACATGGTATATGCCGCTTATACGCCTCGCACAGCTTTTTGCCGCCGCGGGACATACCCTCTACGGAGTAGGGGGCATGGTGCGCAACCCGCTTCTGGGCCTGCCGGTCACGGATAACGACGTTACCTCCTCCATGACGCCGGGGGAGGTAATGGCCATGTGCCGGGATAAGGGCATAAAGTATCTGGACATAGGCGCGGCCTTCGGAATGGTGGAGCTGCACTATATGGGCGTGGTATTCCAGCACACCACCTTCAGGAGGGATACATACCCGACAGGCGGCGGGCACCGGCCCCGGGCGGTAAGCTACTCCGGGGACATAAACGAGGACGCCTTCCGCCGGGACTTTACTGTGAACGCCATATATAAAAACCTGCTCACCGGCGAGCTCATAGACCCCACCGGCGGCATGAGGGATATAAAGGGCAGGCTGCTCAGGGCTACCTCAAGGGATCCCGCCGTCATAATGGGAGACGACGCCCTTCGCATAATGCGCATGGCGCGCTTTGCCTCGGAGCTGGGCTTTGAGGCGGAGCGGGGCACATTGGAGGCCGCAAGGGCCTGCGCGGCGGGGCTTGCGGACATATCCCCGGAGCGCATACGGGAGGAGCTGGACAGGATACTGCTCTCCGACGCCAAATACGGCATTCCCGGAGGGCCGTACAGGGGGCTTGAGCTGCTGGACGAGCTGGGGGCCATAGACGTGATAATGCCGGAGCTTGCAAGGGGGCGGGGGGTTGCCCAAAAGCCCCAGTACCACAAGTACGACGTGCTTCACCACTGCTTTCACGCGGTGGACTGCATAGAGCCAAGCCTTACCCTGCGCCTTGCCGCTCTGCTCCACGACGTGGGCAAGCCGGCGGCGCTGGAGGCCACGGGCTGCATGTACACCCACGACAGGCTGGGTGCGGATATAGCGCAGGGCATGCTGCAAAGGCTGAAGTACCCCTCCGGCGTCATACGGAACGTTACGGCGCTTATACGCAACCACATGTTTGACCTTCGCACCGAGGCAAAGGAGAATACCATACGGCTATGGCTTCAGGAGATGGGTATAGAGCGCTCGCGCCAGCTCATAGCTCTCCGCCGGGCGGACGTTCACGGCAGCGGCAGGATAGAGGGGCCGGTGGAGTCCGCGGACAGGTGGGAGCGCATACTGGAAAGCATGATAGCGACAGGGGCGCCCTTTGAAGAGCGGCAGCTCGCCGTGACGGGGGAGGACATAGCGAAAAGCCTGGGCATACCCCCTTCGCCCAGGATAGGGTACATAAAGGCGGGGCTGCTCAGGCACTGCGCAAAACGCCCGGAGGACAACAATAAAACCGCGCTGCTTAAGCTCTGCCGGGATTTGGTAAACAATTCGTGACAGTTTTGCCATTTTGCCCTATATACACTTGCAATACCCATGGGAAAAATGTAAAATAGGTTGATTAGGTATGAAAATTATAAGGGTGCGTATGCACATACGGCAACCCTGACCCTGAACGGAGGATATAAGTGGCTATTTCGCTGGAAGTTAAAAAATTCGTAAACACCGAATACGTAGGCAAATTTGCGGAGATCGAGCTGCCCATAGCCCAGCCCGAAGACGAGGAGCCCCCAAGGAAGGCCAGAAAGAAGCCGGACAAGAAGGATAAGAAGGAAAAAAAGGCTTCCTTTATTCGCAAAAGGGCGGATTATGACGGCGATGACGACGATTATGACGATATAGACAGCGAGATCGAGGCGGAGCTGGACGCGGAGGAAGAGGAGGAGCGCAGGAGATCCCGCCGCGGCGGCCTGTTCGGCAGAAAGCGCGCCGACGATCTTGACGACGAGCTGGACGACGAGCTGGACGACGAGCTGGACGACGAGCTTGACGAGGAAGAGGACGAGGCCGCCAAGGCCCTGGCCCGCCGTAAGGCAGCCGCTCAGGAAGCCCGCCGCGTAGCCGCCATGTTTGACGATGCTCCCAAGGCATCCCGTACTTCCCAGCCCGTAGAGGCAGAGGAAGAAGAATATCAGGAGCCGGAGCCTGAAGGCCCCCGGACAGAGCGCGCCCGGATACACTACATCGAAGAGGGCAACGGGGAGCCGCTGATACTCGTACACAGCGTAGGCCAGTCCTTCTATACCTGGCGCAACATGTTTTCCCGCCTCAGCCTTAATTACCGGGTGATAGCCATAGACCTGCTGGGTCACGGCTATTCCTCAAGGCCTGAGAACTTCAACTATACCGTTGAGGAGCAGGCCATGACGCTGGGCCTGTTCATGGACGCAATAGGCGTGCAGTCCGCCCACATAATGGCATTTTCCATGGGTTCCGCCTACGCGCTGCGCTTTGCGCTGGACAACCCGGAGCGGGTAGGCAAGATGATGCTCATAGCTCCCGGTGGCATTTCCCCCGAGATGCCGCTGGCCATAAAGCTCATGGACAGCAGTATACTGGGCGGCGTGGCCTCCATGCTCTACGGCATGCGCACGGTGGAAAAGGTGCTTTCCGAGTGCTATTTCGACCTTGCCCAGATGATGAGCCCCGAGGTAGTGGGCGAATACTACAAGACCATATCCGACCGTGAGTCCCGCTGGGCGCTGCGGGCCTCCTTCCACAATTTTGACGATGAGAGCGTGGTATCCAGGCTCCGCTCCCTTGAGGCCCCCGTGCTGATGCTTCAGGGCAGCGAGGACAAGTGGCGTCAGGGGGACGACTCCGAGCTGTACCACACGGCGATGCCCTACGCCGGCTTTGCCACCATGCGCAACGCGGGCCACCTGCTCCATGAGGAAAAGGCGGAAAAGGTCATCGCGGCCACGCTGGAGTATATTCCGGCCATACAGCCGGAGGGGTAAACATAAAAATATCGCCCACGCATTGACATACGCAGGCGATACGGGTATAATACTTATAGGGTAAGACCGAAACGGTCAGCCACATTGAAGCATCTATTCCCTAATGGGAACTACCGCCTTGTTGCAGCAGGGCGGTTATTTTTTTATGGTGATTGTCACCGATTTGAACTCACGCAGTAATGCGAAAAGCAAAATCAGGAATTTCATCATATTACACACCTCCTTTCGGATGGTGTGCTGACCGCCGATTGCCCCATGTATTATACTTGTAGATATTATAATGCTCATGCAGAAATTTGTCTATCGCATCCCCGCTTTTTTATTCACCATTCCTTCATAGCATTATCCGCTCTTTTATGATACAATAACCATGGCTATGTGCCGATATATATAAAAAGAGGAAAACGAATTGAGAAAGAAACGGCTCGGGTCGATACTGATAAGCGCCGCGCTTATCGTCATATTGGCCGTATTTTTGATAAACCTGAAGGAAGGCAGCTCAAGGGCCCCGGCGGACGCCGTTGCGCTGAGCGAGATAATGATCTCCAACAAGGGCTCCGTGCCGGATAACCTGGGCGGCTACCCCGACTATATAGAGCTGCACAACGGCTCAACGGAAAGGGCGGACATATCCGGCTACGGCCTGTCCGACAGCCTGCTGGAGGGCGCAAAGTATGTGTTCCCCGCAGGTACGGTGCTGGAGCCCGACGCTTATGTGGTGGTATGGTGCGGCGGCGAGGCGGAGGACGGCATGCATGCCCCCTTCAAGCTCAGCGCGGGTGAGGAGGCGGTGCTGTTCGACGCTTCGGGAAGGCCCCTTGATACGGCTGTGCTCAACTCGGTGGACTCCGGAATGGTGCTGCGCCGGGAGGGCGAGGTATGGACACAGGCAAAGCCCTGCCCCGGATATCCCAAGACAGAGGCGGGCATGGCGGAATACGAGGCGAGCCTCAAGGAGACGGAGGATATAGGCCTCTACATCAACGAGTTCATGGCCAGCAACGCTACCACTATCTGCGACAGCTTCGGCAGCTATTCCGACTGGATAGAGCTATACAATTCAACGGATACGGACATGGACATATCCGGCTTCGGCATATCGGATAACCTGTCCCAGCCCATGAAGTACCGCTTCCCGGATGGGACCACCATAGCCGCCAAGGGCTACCTGGTGGTATTCTGCTCCGGAAACGAGGGAATGCAGAACGGGGAGCTGCACGCGCCCTTCGGCCTTCGCTCCTATGGGGAGGACGTGGTGATTGCCAACAGGGCCGGAAGGATAATCGACAGCTATTCCTTCAAGAATCAGGAGACTGACGTTTCCATGGCCCGCATACCCGACGGCGCCGGCGAGTTCCAGTCCAATTCCCAGCCCAGCCCCGGCTACCCAAACACCGGCGCAGGCTACTCCGCGTTCGACGCCGCCAACAGGCTGCCCCTTGGGGGGGTATACATAAGCGAGTTCGGCGGCTCCGCGGGCAGCGTGGCTTCCGACTGGGTAGAATTATACAATTCCACGGGCAGCGCCGTGAATCTGGCGGGCTACGGCATTTCCAACAACCCGAAGAACCCCGCAAAGTGGGTATTTCCGGATATATCCATAGAGCCGGGCGAATACCTGCTGCTTTACGCTACGGGCAGCGCCGACAAGGCTCAAAAAAAAAATCTTAAGCTTAATTTCTGCATAAGCTCCACAGGCGAGGCGCTGTTTTTTTTCGACCCCAACGGAAAGCTCATAGACAAGCTCTCCGCCGGGCGCATGAGGTCCGGCCAGAGCTACGGCAGGGACGGCTCGGACAACCGCTTTTACTATGCGGAGCCTACCCCCGGCGCCCAGAACGGCAAGGGGTATGAGGGCATAACCCAGCTCCCGGCCTTCAGCGTCACTCCAGGCATATACGATAATGCCGTCACCGTGGCGATAACCGCAGGCGAGGGGGAGACAATACGCTACACCACCGACTGTACCACTCCAAACGCAAGCTCAGAGGTGTACAGCGGCGAGCTTTCCATCAGCAAAAACTCCGTCATACGAGCCGCAGCATTCAGGGACGGGTATCTTTCGGGGGACGTGGCTACCGCAACCTATCTTTTCAGGAGCGACGGCGTGAACCATGCCCTGCCGGTGGTGACCCTCGTTACAGACCCGGACAACCTCTGGAACAGCAAGACCGGCATATACGCTACCGGCGACCAGTTTGACCCGGACGCCGCCTCCTACGCGGACACCCTGAAATCCGCCACCTACTATCAGGCGAAGTTCGCCACCGAGGAGCAGGTGGATACCATATGGGAAAAGCCCGCGGCGTTTTCGCTCTTTGACGATAACGGGAAGCAGGTCTTCACCCAGAACGTGGGCATAAGGATAGCGGGCAGCTTTGGCCGCGGCAGGGCCCAGAAGGGCTTCAACGTAATAGCCCGCAAGGAATACGGCAAGGGCTCCATGGAGTACCCCTTCTTCGAGAACCGACCGTATACGGAATACAAGGCGGTGGTGCTGCGGGCCGGCGCTCAGGATCAGAACCGCAGCAAGATAAGGGACGAGCTGGCCAGCGGGCTCTTAGAGGGAACTGACATAAATATACTCTATCAGGCCTACCGCCCCACGGTGCTTTACCTCAACGGCGAATACTGGGGGGTGTACTTCATGAAGGAAAAGCGCAACCGCTTCTTTGTGGCCCAGCATGAGAACACGGAAAACAACGTGGACCTGGCCATAGGCAAGGGCTTCAAGCAGCGCAGCTACGGCGATAATTCGGACTGGGTGAGCCTTTACGAATACGCCACCACCCACGACCTTTCCGCAAGCGACGCCTACAACTACGTCGCGGAGCGCATGGACGTGGACAGCTTCCGGGATTACATGATAGCCGAGATATACAACGGCAACACGGACACCTACAATTTCCAGTATTACCGCCTCAAGGGCGGCAAGTGGAAGTTCATATTCTACGACTTCTGCTGGGGCTTCCAGAGCCCAGGCCACGAGACGCTGGCCTTCCGCATGGGCAAGACGCCCAGCGACGTATGCTCTGCAAAGCTGTTTGCCGCCATGCTCCAGAACAAGGGCTGGAGGGACAGCTTCTGCCGCCGCTTCGGGGAGCTTCTCAACACCGCCTTTGCCCCGGAGCGGGTGAGTGCGCTCATAGAAGAGCTTTACGGCTATGTGGAGCCGGAGATAAAGCGGGAGCGGGAAAAGTTCAATAAGGATACGTTTATGGGAGTGAAGCAGCCCAATACAAACCTGGGAACCTACGAGGGCTTCCAGAGCGAGATAAGCAAGCTGAAGGATTTCGCCCAGAGGCGGCCCGAGGAGCTGAAGCGGCAGCTTCAAAGCAACCTGGGCCTCAGCGATTCCTACATGAAGGAGGTGTTCGGCTAAAATGGAAAAGGCCAGAAGGCCAGCGCGCCCGAAAAAGCGGCCAGTACAGTACCGCCACGAGCTGAAATACTACATCAACCGGGGAGACTACGAGATACTTTCAAGAAGGCTGCGCTCCTGCATACAGCAGGACGAGAACGCCATAAAAAGCGGCGGGGAATACTTTATAAGGAGCTTATATTTCGACAGCCCCTTTGACGACGCCCTATGGGAAAAGCTCTCCGGCGTGGACGAGAGGGACAAGTTCCGCATACGGATATACAACGGGCAGGACGACGTGATAAAGCTCGAATGCAAGCACAAGGAGGGCAGCTACATAGCAAAGCAGTCCATACGCCTTAGCCGCGCCGAGTGCGAGAGCCTTATAAGGGGCGAATACGCCTTTCTCCTCTCCCGCAGGGAGCCCTTCGCCCGGCGGATGTTCGCGGAGTTCGCCACAAAATGCCTCCGCCCCTGCGTAATAGTTGACTATACACGGGAGGCCTACGTTTACCCCGTTGAGGACGTTCGCATAACCTTCGATAAGGATATACGCACCGCATACAGGGGGACGAGCCTTTTCGACATGACACAGCCTACCTATCCCGTCATAACCGACGGCGACCTTGTGCTGGAGGTAAAGTTCAACAACTACCTGCCCAGCTATATAAGGGAGCTTTTGCAGATAGATTCCCACACGCGCAGTGCCGTAAGCAAGTACTGCATATGCAGAAAGTTTGAGTTTTAGGAGGACCACATGATAAGCTTTTCCGACCTTTTGACCATTACCATGAACCCCGTACAGGTTATCCTTACGCTGATAGTAGGCCTGCTCATGGGCCTTTACGTATGGTTCATATATAAAAAGACCTTCAGCGGGGTCATGTATTCCCGCACCTACGGCATGACGCTGGTAATGATGACCATAGTTACGGCGCTGATGCTGATGCTCATCAACAACAGCCTGACCCTCAGCCTTGGCATGGTGGGCGCCCTGTCCATCGTCCGCTACCGCACTGCCATAAAGGATCCCCTTGACACCGCCTTCATATTCTGGGCAGTGGGCGAGGGTATAGCCGTGGGCACCAAGTTCTATGACGTGGCGGTCATAGCGGGCATAATGATAGGCATATTCGTGCTGCTGATCTCAGGCTCAAGGGGCAAGGGCGGCGCACAGAGCTATCTTTTGATAATCCATTACAGCGAGGCCGCAGGCGACGCCATACGCAAGATGACCAAGCAGCTTCCCGGCGCCCGGCTCAAGAGCAAGGTAGTGCGCCCCGGCAGCATAGAGCTTACCATGGAGCTGCGCCTCAAGGAGAACGAGACGGGCTTCGTAGAGAAATTCACTAGGGTGGAGGGCGTGTACGATGCAAGCCTTATCACTCATCAGGGAGACATAGTGGCGTAATACCCTCTTTTGAAATTGAAAGGGAGAGATCATGCTCAAACGGTTTGCGTCCTACTACAAGCCCCATAGAAGGCTTTTCTATATGGACATGTTTTGCGCGCTGATAATATCGGCGTGCAATATGTTTTATCCCATAATAGCCAAGGATATAATAAACGTCTATGTGCCGGAGAGGGATATGCGGCGGCTGGTGCTGTGGTGCTGCGTGCTGCTGGGCATATATCTGCTCAAGGCCGTTATGAAGTTCATAGTGGATTACTGGGGGCATATCGTGGGCGTGCGCATACAGGCAGATATGCGCCGGGAGATGTTCGACCATCTTGAAAAGCTGCCCATAAGCTTTTTCGATGAAAACAAGAGCGGCGTGCTCATGAGCCGCATGACCAACGATCTTCAGGAGATATCCGAGCTTGCCCACCACGGGCCGGAGGATATATTCCTCTCGGTGGTGATGCTCATAGGGGCGGTGATATGGCTCTCGACCATATGCGTGCCGCTGGCGCTCATACTGCTAATAATGCTGCCCTGCACCGTGTTCATAACCACAAGGGCCCGCCTTGGGCTGAACAGGGCATCCCAGGAGACACGGGTAAAGATGGGCGAGATAAACGCCAATGTGGGCACCGCCATATCAGGCGTAAGGGTATCCCGGGCCTACACCGGAGAGGATCACGAGCTGAAGCTCTTTGATGTGCTCAACCGCCAGCTCACAGGCATACGGAGCAAATACTACAGGGCCATGGCCTGGTTCTTTACCCAGGCGGAGCTGCTGATGGACCTTACCTATCTGGCAATACTCTTTTTTGGCGGCCTTTTCTTCTTCAGGGGCAGCATAAACGCCGGCGAATACACCGCCTTTTTGCTCATGGTGTCCAACTTCTTTACTCCCGTGCGAAAGATGGTCAACATGTTCGAGCAGCTTCAGGCGGGTACGACGGGCTTTAAGCGGTTTACGGAAATTATGGACGAGCCCCCGGAGGAGGACGCCCAAGACGCCATAGACGCAGGCAGGCTGGTGGGGGACATCGCCTTTGAGGACGTATCCTTCAGGTATAAAAACAGCGACGCCAAGGGGGCGGAGAAGGTGATAAAGCACCTGAACCTCCGCATACCCGCGGGGGAGACGGTGGCTCTGGTAGGCCCCTCCGGCGGCGGCAAGACCACCCTCTGTAACCTCATACCGCGGTTTTACGACCCGGAGGAGGGCCGCATAACCATAGACGGCACCGACATAAGGGATTTCACAAGGGTATCCCTCCGGCGCAACGTGGGAATAGTGGCCCAGGACGTATTCCTCTTTGACGGCAGCATAGCGGACAACATACGCTACGGCAACCTTAACGCCACGGAGGAGGAGGTCATAAAGGCCGCGAAAAAGGCCCGCATACACGATTACGTAATGACGCTGGAGGAGGGCTACGACACCCAGGTGGGCGAGCGGGGGGTGAAGCTTTCCGGCGGCCAGAAGCAGCGCATATCCATAGCCCGCGTATTTCTGAAGGATCCCGGCATACTGATACTGGACGAGGCCACATCGGCTCTTGATAACCAGACCGAAATGGAGATACAGCAGGAGCTTTTTGAGCTTGCCAAGGGGCGCACCTGCATAATAGTGGCACACAGGCTTTCCACCATAAAGAGCGCAAACGAGATAGTGGTGTTGACGCCCTCCGGCATAGCCGAGCGGGGCAGCCATAAGGAGCTTATGGCATTGGGCGGCATATACGCCAACCTCTATAATTATCAGATAATAGACCTATAAAGGAACGAACAAGGTATGAAGATTACGGTCATAGGCTGCGGCCGCTGGGGCTCGTTTATAGCATGGTATCTTGACAAGGCAGGGCACCGCATGAGCCTTTACGGACGGGAAGGCTCGCCCCACATGAAACAGTTCAGGGAGAGCCGCACCAACGGCATAGTGACGCTGCCCCAAAGCATACGGCTCATATCCGCCATGGAGGAGGCCGTAAAGGCGGAGCTGATAGTGGTATCCGTGGGAGCTCAGTCCTTTAGGGAAGTGGCTGCGGACATAGCGGCGCAGGGCTATAGGGGCGACCTTGTGCTGTGCATGAAGGGCATAGAGCAGGGCAGCGGCAAAAGGCTTTCGGAGATAGCTCTTGAATACCTGCCTCAAAGCGGAGTGGCCGTCTGGCTGGGGCCCGGCCACGTTCAGGAGTTCGTGGCGGGAATACCCAACTGTATGGTGATAGACGGCACATCGGAGGAGCTGAAGGAGCGTCTGGTGACACAGTTCAGCTCCAGCCTCATACGCTTCTATTACGGCCGGGATCTCATAGGCAACGAGGTAGGGGCCGCCGCAAAGAACGTCATAGGCATAGCGGCGGGCATACTGGACGGCATGGGCCTCACCAACCTTAAGGGGGCGCTCATGGCGCGTGGAACCCGGGAGGTTGCCCGGCTCATAGTGGCTATGGGGGGGATAGAGCATTCCGCCTACGGCCTCTGCCACTTGGGGGACTATCAGGCCACTGTGTTTTCCCAGTTCAGCCATAACCGCGCCTTCGGCGAGGCCTTCGCCAGGGGGGAGAAGTTCGGGAAGCTTGCCGAGGGATACTATACCGTGGAGGCACTCATGGAGCTTTCGAAAAAGTACGGGGTGGATATGCCCATATGCCGCGCCGTGCATAAAGTGCTGTACGACGGCGCAAGCCCCAGAGACGAGCTCACCGCCCTGTTCATGCGGAGCCTTAAAAAGGAGTTTTAGATGTACATAGACACCCATGCCCACCTGACGGACGGCGCCTTTGACCATGACCGGCAGGAGCTTATAAAGGGCCTTGCCGCCGGGGGTATAGGCAAAATAATAGAGATATCCTGCGACCCGAAGGGCTTTGAGGCCTCGGCGGAGCTTGCGGAAAAAAATCCCGGCATATACCTCGCCTTCGGCATTCACCCGGAATTCGCGGAGACATATACGGAGGGCGATATGGCCGCATTGGGCGAATACCTGCGCCACCCCAAGTGCGTTGCGCTGGGGGAGACGGGACTGGACTACTACTGGAAGCCCTACAACAGGGAAAAGCAGCTTGAGCTGTTCCGCCGCCAGCTTGATATGGCAATAGAGCGGGACATGCCGGTTTCCATGCATATCCGGGAGGCATACGGGGACTGCATGGAGGTGCTGGAAAGCTACGGGGGAAGGATAAAAGGCGTTATGCACTGCTTTTCGGGCAGCGCCGAGATCGCGGAGCGCTGCGCAGGGCTGGGGCTGTACATAGCCTTCGGCGGCGCCCTCACCTTCAGGTCAAACAAAAAAGGCCCGGCGGCTTGCGCCGCCACGCCCATTGACAGGCTTCTTACCGAAACCGACTGTCCCTACATGGCCCCGGAGCCCCACCGTGGAGAGCGCAACGACCCCGGCAGCATACCCGCGATATGCCGCAAAATGGCCGATATAAAGGGAGTAAGCGCAGATGAGATGGTCAGGAGGGTGGAGGAGAATGGGGCGCGGCTGTTCGGCATTTGAAATGATTTTTTGAAAAAAATCAATGCTTGACAAACGCCGCCCATACGTGTTATTATCCCAACAAATAATATATCCGGCAGGGCAAACGGCCCATGCAAAAGGGAAAGGAGAGCACTTATGATAAACACCGCTATTACCATGTATGGCATGATGATGTGCTGCTCCATGTCCCTCGGGCATGGAGAGCGCTTGCGTTGCCTGCAATAAAGCCTTTTGTACTTAAAAGGCGGTGTTTTGATTTATAGGCCGTAAGCGCAGAGCTTGCGGCTTTTTTAATGCAATACTTCGGATTGGAGAAAAAGATGGAAGCACGTGAAATGATAGCCATAAGGGGCCTTACAAAGACCTTCGGCACCGGAGCGGACGCCGTGACCGCCCTCAGGGATATAGACCTTTCCGTAAGGGCGGGGGAGATATTCGGCATAATCGGCCTCTCCGGGGCGGGCAAGAGCACGCTGGTACGCTGTATGAACTACCTTGAGCACCCCACGGAGGGCAGCGTAACGGTGGACGGAAAAAAGCTGGGCGCGCTGAACAAGAAAGAGCTGCTCAACGCCAGAAGGGGCATAGGAATGATATTCCAGCAGTTCAACCTGCTCATGCAAAAGACCGCCCTCGATAACATCTGCTTCCCGCTGGAGATAGCGGGAGTAAGCAGAAAGGACGCCATAGACCGGGCAAGGGAGCTTCTGAAGCTGGTGGATCTTGAGGACAGGGAAAAGGCCTATCCCGCCCAGCTATCCGGCGGGCAGAAGCAGAGGGTAGCCATAGCCCGGGCCCTTGCGCCCAGCCCGAAGGTGCTGCTTTGCGACGAGGCCACCTCCGCCCTGGACCCCACCACCACCCGCTCCATACTGTCGCTGCTGAAGGAAATAAACAGGACCCTTGGCATAACCATAGTAGTTATAACCCACGAGATGAGCGTTATAGAGGAGATATGCGACAGGGTGGCCATCATAGACCACAGCCAGATAGCCGAGGTGGGCGAGGTATCCGACATATTCATGAACCCAAAGACGGAGATAGCGAAAAGGCTGCTGTACGCCAGCGGCAGGCTGGGCGAGGAGGTGCTGGGCGAAAGGTGCCTGCGCATCATATTCGACGGAACCCAGACCTCCAGCCCCGTCATATGCGACATGGTGCTGGAGTGCGGCGCCCCGGTAAACATACTCTTTGCGGACACAAAGACCATCGAGGGCAAGATGCACGGCTACACCCTCATACAGCTCCCGGAAAACCGGGAGCTTGGAGATAAGATGAAGAAGTACCTCGATCTTCACGGGGTACAGTATTTGGAGGAGGCATACCATGTTTGATCCGCAGCTTGTGAAACTCTTTGGCGACGGCATACTGGAGACCTTATACATGACCCTCGTATCCACCGCCATATCCTACCTGCTGGGCCTGCCCATAGGCGTACTGCTGACCACCTCCGCCCCCGACGGCATAAGCCCACGGCCTGTGTTGTACAGGACGCTGGACGTGGTGGTGAACATACTCCGCTCGGTGCCCTTTCTGATACTCATGGTGTGCGTGCTGGGCCTCACCCGCTTCTTAGTCGGCACCATCATAGGCTCCACCGCGGTAATACCCCCGCTGGTAATAGCGGCGGCGCCATATGTGGGCCGCATGGTGGAAGGGTCGCTCAAGGAGGTGGACCACGGCGTAATAGAGGCGGCTCAAAGCATGGGCGCGTCGGTGTTCCAGATAATCACCCGGGTGCTGCTGCCCGAGAGCACCCCTTCACTGCTCAACGGCGCGGCGATAGTCACCACCACCATACTTTCCTACTCCGCCATGGCGGGCGCGCTGGGGGGCGGCGGGCTGGGTGCCATAGCCATAAACTACGGCTACCACCGCTTCCAGCCTGACATGATGTGGATCGCCGTGGTGCTGCTGGTGCTGCTGGTGCAGCTCATTCAGCTCATCGGCGACAGGCTGGTGATAAAGTCGGATAAGAGAAGAAGATAGATAATTGAGCCATCAGGCTTGATATATAAAAATTTTTATAATTTTTCAGGAGGAAAACAAAATGAAAAAGCTGATTGCAATCGTACTGACCCTTGTACTGGCGCTGTCCTTCGCGGCCTGCGCCCAGCCTGAGGCGGCCCCTGCCGAGACCGCAGCCCCCGAAACCACCGAGAGCGCCGCTCCCTCCGAGCTTGTAAAGGTCAAGGTAGGCGCTTCCGTCACCCCCCATGCGGAGATACTCAATGCTGTAAAGGATGAGCTCAAGGCGGCGGGCTATGACCTGGAGGTGGTAGAGTTCACCGATTATGTGCTGCCCAACACCGCACTGGAGCAGGGGGATCTGGACGCCAATTACTTCCAGCATACGCCGTATCTTGAAAACTTCAACGAGGAGAACGGCACCCATCTGGTATCTGTAGGCAAAATACACTACGAGCCCTTCGGCATCTACGCAGGCAAGACCTCTGACCTTTCCGCTATCCCCGACGGCGGCTCCATCGCCATACCCAACGACGGCACAAACGAAGCCCGCGCGCTGCTTCTGCTGGAGGCTCAGGGCCTCATCAAGCTCAAGGAGGGCATCACCTTTACCGCTACCGTGCTGGATATAGCCGAGAACCCCAAGAATCTCAGCATCAAGGAGATTGAGGCAGCCCAGCTGGCTCGCTCCCTTCAGGACGTGGACGCGGCGGTCATAAACGGCAACTACGCCATTCAGGCAGGCCTCAAGGTAAAGGACGCCCTTGCCATAGAGGATAAGGACTCCATCGCCGCCGACACCTACGCAAACGTGCTGGTAGTAAAGGAAGGCCATGAGAACGACGACGCCACAAAGGCGCTGCTTGCCGCCCTCCAGAGCGACACCGCCAAGAAGTTCATGGAGGAAAAGTACGAGGGCGCTGTCATAGCGGCGTTCTAAGGCATACAGCCATATAAATTTATTGGAGCCCCGGCAGGGGCTCTTTTTTTTGGTTATAATAAACGATAATATATTATTTAAGGTGTTATTTTTAATGACGCAGGAATTGCACCGGTACCGTATAAAAAATGGCGGCGCGGTGGCAAAAGCGGCGCAAATAGGGCATAAAGGCCGAAGGATTTACTCTTAAGATAATAAAGAAACAAGATTGACAAAATCTATACAAAAGTTTATTATTTTAATGCAGGAATAACTGCATAAAATAAGTAAGGGAGAAGGAAAAGAATGGATAATCTGCTGCATTTTGTTCAGACAGTGAACAGCTATCTTTCGGACTATGTTCTGGTGATACTTCTTATCGGCGTAGGCCTCTGGTACTCCATAAAGACCAACTTCGTTCAGGTGCGCTGCTTTAAGGAGGGCATGAAGAAGGTATTCGGCAACCTCAAGCTCAACGGCGAAAAGCATGAGAGCGGCATGAGCTCCTTCCAGGCTCTCGCCACGGCTATCGCCGCCCAGGTCGGCACGGGCAACATCGTGGGCGCCTCCGGCGCGATACTCACCGGCGGCCCCGGCGCGATATTCTGGATGTGGGTAATAGCCTTCTTCGGCATGGCGACGATATACGCGGAAGCCGTGCTGGCGCAGAAGACCCGCATAAAGGGCGAGGACGGCCAGATAAAGGGCGGCCCCGTCTACTACATAACCACGGCCTTTAAGGGCGGCTTCGGCAAGTTCCTCGCTGGCTTCTTCGCCATAGCCATAATACTTGCGCTGGGCTTCTTCGGCTGCATGGTGCAGTCCAACTCCATAGGCTCCACCTGCTCCACCGCCTTCGGCATACCCAGCTGGGTAATGGGCGCCGTGCTGGTGGCTATCTGCGGCTTCATATTCCTCGGCGGCGTGCAGCGCCTTGCCTCCGTCACCGAGAAGATAGTGCCCATAATGGCGGCCATATTCCTCGTAGGCGGCCTTGCGATACTCATAGCGCGCATCAAGTACGTCCCCGCCACCTTCGGCATGATATTCAAGTATGCCTTTAAGCCCCAGGCCATAATCGGCGGCGGCTTCGGCGCGGCGCTGAAGATCGCCCTCAGCCAGGGCGCAAAGCGCGGCCTGTTCTCCAATGAAGCCGGTATGGGCTCCACCCCCCACGCACACGCCCTCGCCAACGTCGCTGAGCCCCACGATCAGGGCTGCGTAGCCATGATAGGCGTGTTCATCGATACCTTCGTGGTGCTGACCCTCAACTCCCTGGTGATAATCTCCACCATGTACACCCCCGACGGCGTGCTGGCTAACGGCTATATGGGCGCTGTGGTGGATACCATAGGCAAGGCAAATCTGGCCCAGACCGCCTTCGGCACCGTGTTCGGCGCCAACTTTGGCAATATGTTCGTGGCTATCTGCCTGTTCTTCTTCGCCTTCTCCACCATACTGGGCTGGAACCTCTTCGGCAAGATCAATATGCAGTACCTCTTCGGCGACAAGTCATATAAGATCTACACCGTGATAGCGCTGGTGTTCATCTTCCTCGGCACCCTCGCCTCCAACGACCTGGTCTGGGAGCTTTCCGACATGTTCAATCAGCTCATGGTCATCCCCAACGTCATAGCCCTCTTCGCCCTCACAAAGATGGTTCAGGGCTGCACCAAGGGGCTCAAGAAGTAGGAAACAGAAAAAGAGAAGCAAAAAAAGAGCCCTGCGGGGCTCTTTTTGCGTACCGTTTATTTGTTTAACGTTATCTCCGAGGGCAGCCAAAGCTCAAAGCCGGGGTGGAAGTAATAGCTCGCGGTGCAGGAAAGCTCGCCCTCGCTGCCGCTCCATTTCCATTGGGAGGTATCCTCAGGCGGTTCGGTGAAATATTCGGCGCAGTCCTTTTGCAGCTTTTCCACCGACTCCGGCGCTTCAAGGGCTATGCCCGCCAGCCTCCAGAAAAGCGGGTAGTCGTCTGAAACAAAGGCGCTCAGCTGCTCCTCGTCCCCCGGCTTCTGATTATAGCCGAAGCTGATGCCGCACTGCCGCTCCACGCCGCCAAAAAGCAGCATATTGACCATTACGACCGTCTCGCAGCCCTTTTTCGTGAGCCGCATTATGGCGATGTCGTCCGGAACCTTGTCGGTGGTCATGCGGGCGTCCTCCGCCTTGTAGCCGTCAAGCCCGGCCTCATCCAGCGCCCATTCCATCTCCCTCACGTCCTCCGGCGGGAAGGTATAGTCCCCGGGGTCAAATTTTTCGGCGCTTTTGCAGGCGGTGAGCAGGAGCAGGGGAAGGATAAGGGTTGTTATCAGGCGCTTCATACTTTACTCTCCTTTATTTATTTTATTATTTTCGCGGCCTTCAGCACCATGCACGCCAGCAGCAGGAAGCCCAGATAGCCTATGAGCACGTAAACTATGTTCATAAGGCGGTTGAAGGGCAGCAGCAGGCTTGCCACTATACCTGCGGCGGCCAGTATCACGGCTATGCGCTTGAAGCGCAGGGAGCCCTCCTCAGCAAGGCGGAAGGCGGTCTGCCAGAGCAGCGGCACCGAGGCCGTGTATATGCCGGTGACTATCAGTATAGAGAACACCCCGCTCATCACGGGGCTTATGTGTCCCGCAAGTATCAGCATGGGTATCTGCGCCCCCGCAAGCTCGTCTATGTTGAGCATTATCGCAAAGTATATGAGCAGCATACCTATATAAAAGGCGATAACGCCGCCAGCCGCACCGGCGGAAGCGCTCCTGATGCTGCTTGCGCTCTTGCCGATGGAGGTAAGGTAGCTGGCCAGCCATACCACGCTTATGCCCACGTAGCTTATGGACGCCAACACCCAGCTGCCGGAGGCCCGAAGAAGCTGCATATTGGGTATTTTGGCGATAGTCCCGGCGGCAGCGCCCAGGTCGGAGCGGCATATGGTGATGACACCCATGAGTATGACCATGACTATCATAACAGGCCCTATGCGGCCCAGTATGCTCACCAGATTGTTCAGCCCCAGCATGACGGTTGCGCAGGCCAGCACGCCCACGGCTATGGCGCCGATTATGCGGGAAATGCCGAAATACTGCTCCACGGCTGCGCCCGCCGCCGCCACCATGACTATGAAGCAGAGGTAAATGGATACCGTGGTGAAATAGTGATACGCCCTGCCCAGCCTTTTGCCGCAGTAGTATACGTATACGTCCTCAGGCTTTTTGAACTGCTCCCGGTAGCCTGCGCGGATGAAGGACACCGCGGCGAATATCAAAAGGCCCATGCAAAGGAGTATGCTGAAAAGCCCCGCCATGCCGTAGCAGGCGAAGTATTGAAGTATCTCCTGACCTGTGGAAAAGCCGGAGCCCATCATGTAAGCCACATACGCCCCGGTTATACCGGCGGCGGCCCTTATATCTATTTTTTCCGAAGCTCCGGCCCTGCCCGCAGCGGCATTTATGGTCAAATTTTCAGAGCGCATATTAGCACCTCTTTTGTCTGAATAAGTGAACTGATGGTATTAAAATAACAAATAAGAGGGCAAATGGCAATACCGATTTTACTGGACAACCGTCCCCATTTCCTATAAACTCTTATATGGCCCTGGCCGCAAAGAAAGCGTAAATATTATAATTTACATATAAGGAGAACCAAAATGCGGATAACTACGCCGGAAAACGACATTCAGAAGGTACTGTTCACACAGGAGCAGATAAATGCCCGGGTTAAGGAGATGGGTGCGGAGCTTGCGGAGGAGTACCGGGGCAAGCAGCCTCTTATGGTGTGCATACTAAAGGGTGCGTCGGTATTCTATACCGACCTTTGCAGGGCAATGGACTGCGGGGTGTTTATGGACTTCATAGCGGTGTCCAGCTACGGCGCTAGCTCCAAGTCCACAGGCGTTGTGCGGATAATCAAGGATCTGGATTCCAACATAACCGGCCGCCACGTGGTGATCGTGGAAGACATAATAGACAGCGGCCTTACACTCCAGTACCTGAAGGAGCTGTTCGCCTCAAGAAAGCCCGCTTCCATGAAGACGGTATGCCTTCTTGATAAGCCCTGCCATGGGGGCGGGATAGGCGCGGACGCGGTGGGCTTTGACATACCTGACGAGTTCGTGGTGGGATACGGCCTGGACTATGCGGGCCATTACCGCAACCTGCCATACATAGGCGTGCTAAAGCGGGAGGTGTATGAGTAGGGGGGGATATAGACATTTTGCTTCGTATCCGATAAAATAATATCAGGCAGCAATGATGCTATTCATATTATTCAGGAGATCGGTGCTATGGATGCGACAAAGGGGAATATTTACGAGATACTCAACGGGAACAGGCAGTTTCTGATCCCCGTTTATCAGCGCTGCTACAGCTGGGACATTGAACAATGCGAGCGCCTTTGGAACGACATAGTAGAAATGCAGAAAAGAAAAAGGGACGGTCATTTTGTCGGCTCCATCGTAAACATTGCGGAAAAGGCCATGCCTACCGGAATTCAGAAATACATGATAATCGACGGGCAGCAGCGTATGACTACCCTTACGCTGCTGTTTATAGCATTGAGAGAATATGCAATACAAAATCCGGGGGATACGACGATTAACGCCCGGCGTATTGACAATATGCTATTAAAGAACGAGTATGAAAGCGGCGACGACAGATATAAGCTCCTTCTTACCGAAACAGATCGGGAAATCCTCATCGCCTTGGTTGAAGGAAAGCCCATAGCGGAGAATACAAAATCAAGGCTGCTCGATAATTACAGTTTTTTTGCGGGGAAAATAGCGGACATGGAGCTCCTTCCGGCAGAGATTTATGAATCCGTAGGCAAGCTTCAAATCGTAAACATTACACTTGACAGAACGCTTGACGACGCGCAGGCAATATTCGAGAGCCTGAATTCAACGGGAAAAGCTCTTTCGGAGTCCGACCTGATACGCAACTACGTTTTAATGGGCCTGGAGCCGAAGGAGCAGGCATATATCTATGAGCATCTATGGCGGCCGATGGAGAAGCTGTTTATGTATGAAACGCAGGACTCCGTTATGGACAGATTCTTCCGCGATTACCTGACGATGAAGCTTGCATACATACCCAAGCAGGGAAGGGTTTATGAGGAATTCAAGCTATACCACCTTAACTGTGAGTTTGAAACGATACGCGAGCTGTGCCAGGATCTTCTTACTTACGCTAAGTACTATACGGATATTGTTTACAAGCGCAGCGATAATCCCGCGTTTAAGCTTCTGTATGAGGATATTATAGACCTGCGGATGGAGGTTTCGTATCCGTTCCTGCTCAGAGTGCATAACGACTTTGCAAAGCATATTATTTCAGAGGAAGAATTCATCGAGATAATGCGCTTGTGCATAAGCTATGTCCTGAGAAGAAGCATCTGCGATATGCCGACGAATTCTCTCAATAAAACCTTTGCAACGCTTAAAAATGAAATACGCACAGAAGATTACCTGAATTCGATAAAGGCGTTTTTCATATTGTGCGAAGGGTATAAGGATTTCCCGAATGACGATAAATTCACCGCTGCTTTTGCAGCGAAGGATATTTATAATATGCGTTCCCGCAACTTCATTCTCAGCCATTTGGAAAACTATGGAAACAAGGCTCCTATACAAATAAAAAACTATACTATTGAACACATTATGCCCCAGAACGGCAATTTAAGCGTAAGCTGGCAAAAAATGCTTGGGCCGCAGTGGAAAGAAGTACAGAGAAGATATCTGCATACAATAGGGAATCTGACTCTTACGGCTTATAACTCTGAAATGAGCGATAATCCATTTATGACCAAGATGAATATGGAAGGCGGCTTTAAAGAAAGTGCGCTCAAGCTGAACGGATTTGTAGTAAAGCAGACGGAGTGGAATGAAGGCACTATAAAAGAGCGGGCTGACCAGCTTGCGAAAAAGGCACGGGAAATATGGGCGTTCCCGACCATGACGAAGGCCGAGCTTGCTCCCTATTGTGCGGAAAATAAGCCAACGGAAAGATACAGCTTGGATACATACGCCCCCAACGAATTTACAAGAGCTTTGTTTGAAGCTCTTGACCGCCGCATCCTGAACCTGTCACCCGACGTCAAGCGCGAATTCAAGAAGCTGTATGTTGCCTATAAGCTCGACACCAATTTTACCGATATAATTTTTATGAAGCAGAGATTGCGGATTTTCGTGAATATGAAGTTTGCGGAAGTCATCGATCCAAAGGGCATCTGCCGCGATGTTACCGGTCTGGGGCGCTGGGGTAACGGCGATGTGGAGCTTTCAATGGAACACATATCTGATACGGATCAAGTCATGGAGATAATCGAGCAGTCGTTTAAGCTTCAGGCGGATAGCGATTAAGTGTTCTCTTCATCATAACAACAAAAGACCCCCGCAAGGGAGGTCTTTTGTTATTGGCGGAGCAGGTGAGATTCGTCCGGCGGCACTGGGGCAGTGCCGCCGCCAGCTCGGGGAACTCGGAAACCGTTCACTGGACGCTTTCCGCCCCTCACGGGGACGTTCCCTTCGAATCTCACCCGCTCTTCATCATAACAACAAAAGACCCCCGCAAGGGAGGTCTTTTATTATTGGCGGAGCAGGTGAGATTCGAACTCACGGACGGCTTTCGACCGTCACACGATTTCCAGTCGTGCCCGTTATGACCACTTCGATACTGCTCCACGATCAGTGCGGACGAGCCTACGTCGCCGCACTTGATTATGATACAATACTTTTCACATAATTGCAAGAGGAATATGCTAATTTTCTGCCGTGCAAGCTATTTACTTCAGCCTGTCAAAAAACCTTGGGGTTATTAAGGGGCCGCAGCCCCTTATGTTCAATCCGGCTCTGACGACATGTGCGTCAGAACGGATGAAAACCCAGAGGTTTTCGTACTCTGCATTCGGTGCTGGCCGCGCCATAGGCGCAAGCAACGAATGAAAAAAACTCGAAAAAGTGGCGCTTAGCCACTTTTTCGAAAGCCTCACTTTATGGATTCCAGCCGCTCCCGGAAGCACCGGGCAACTATCTCATACCCTTTTTCGGTGGGGTGCAGGCCGTCGCCGGATATGAGCTGGCTAAAGGGGCTGCCTATGCACTCGAGAAATGCGGAGCGCACGTCAACAAAGGGCAGCTCCTCCGACCGGGCCAGCTTTGATATGGCGACGGAATACAGCTCCTGATAGCGGTATATGGAAAGAGGCGTACCGAGGAACTTCAACAGGCTGCACCTGTCAACACCTTTGGATATTATGTATTCATAGTACTTATCGGAATCCACCGGCGGCAGCGACATTAGTACCGGTGTTATGCCTGCGCCGCGCAGCAGTCCTATGCATTCCCGCATGGTGGCTTCAAAATCGGCAAGGGCTGTGACGGGCTGATGGGGGTAGTCCGGATCCCGGCCTATGGCCGGCCAGTCGAAGTTGCAGTCGTTCCCGCCGTATTCCACCAGGGCGTAATCCGGCCTTTCCCCGGCAGCGATGGCCTTTTTAATGAGCCCCAGCCCGCGTTCCGCGGTGTAGCCGAAGCGGGAGCGGTTATCAAGAGCTATGTCCAGCCCCTCCATCTGGGGCAGAAAAACCTCGGTATAGCAGGAGCGGTACCTTCCGCCCTCATACACCGTGCCCTTCATTATAGAATCCCCGAATATTATGGCGGTCTTTTCCGGCATGTGAACCTCCCATATGAAGTATGAAGCGCAAAAATCATACAATAATTTTAAGTATATTATAACGGGGCAAGGTTAAAGGGCGGTTAAAGGAATGTGAATTAAAAGGAAACACCGCCCCAGGCAGCGGGACGGTGTTTTATTTGCGTGCTGCAAAGATCAGTCGTCTCAGGTATCGCAATCCTCGTCGGGATTCGGAGTGACCGCGGGAGGCGTTATGATCTTTGAGCTGTCCTTGGGCTTGGCTACGACCACACAGCGCTGGTTGCGTGTGCCCAGGCCGCTGTTCCAGCTTTCGCCGTAGCAGGTGATAAGCGTCATGCGGGAATCGCCGGTGTCGTAGGCCATCACGGTTTCCGGTACGTCGTCTATGCCGTAAATGTCAACGTTGGTAACGGTGAAGGTCATGGTGCTGCCGTCGTCGTATTCCACTATTATCTCTTCGCCCTCCTCCATTTTGGGGAGTACGGAGAAAACGCCCGCTACCTTTTTCCAGGATACATGGCCGTTGAATATGGCGTTGCCGTATTCCCCGGGGGAGGCGCTGGCATCCAGCCATGCGGCTACCTTCTCGGAATCCACCGTACCCATGGTGTACACCGTGCTGCCGTCCTCGGCCTTGACCTCCCTGCCCTTGCTGTCGGTATAGGGCACTATGCCCACCGTCTCTACCGGGAAGCTTATTTCCCTGCCGGTAAAGTACATCATCACGGGTATCTTTTTGACGTAGGGGGTGGGCTCGGGCGTGGCCACGGGGGTCTCTGTAACCGCGGGGGTGGGGGGCGCCTCGTACTGGCCGGGCAGGTATACGTACTGGCGCAGAACTATTATGGCCGCAAATAATACCAGAGCGATGCTTATGCAGGTCAGTATGGTGTTGCGGAGGCTCCTTTTGTTTTTGCCCTCCCCGGGCCCGGCGGCGTTGGCTTCCGGTTGCGCTGGATTTATATTATTTTCTTCCGGAGTGCTTTCCGGGGTGCTGTTCTTATTTTCGTCCATAGCGTTCTCCAATGCTTTCGGTTTTATTTACCATCAGTTGACAAGGACACACAAGGTTTTAGAAGCCAAACAGCACGGCATAACTGTGTCGTCCTCATTTGAAATACAACCAGTATTTCTGCACTCGTCCTCCTTGTTCTGCCATACTCTTTGGCTTCTAAAACTCGAAGACCCTAAAGAGCTTGTTTTGAGGGCGATCCAAGGCCGAGGAGCGCAGTACTACTGGATGTAATACAAGCGACGAGAACGCAGGAGCGTCCCAAAACAAGCCTTTAGGGCTTGTGTGCTTTTGTCAACTGATGGTACTGGTTTATTATATCATCGGGGTTATGGCCGTACAAGGCGGGATTTGTGAATAATATAGGCATAAATGGGGCTTTATGCCGCCGCAATATATTGTATGGGCAGGGCGGCGCGCCCACAAGTTTATTGATCGTTAACAAATTCTTAAAGATAAACACGACATTTTTTCTTGATTATTGGCTATAATAAGGGTACACAAAGGGCGAGCGAAAAGAGCATCGCCGGACTATTCTATCGGGAGGTATGAATAAAATGAAAAGAAACGTTTCTAAGGTCCTTTCGGTCCTGCTGATAGCGGCGCTCATGCTTAGCTTTACTGCGGTCGCTTCCGCAGAGACCAGAATGTACGCCACCGATGCGGTGAATGTCCGCAGCGGCCCCAGCACCGGCTATTACATCGTCGGCAGGCTTGAGAAGAACGACATGGTGATGGCTACCGGGCGCGTATACGACGGATGGTATGAGATACAGTGGGGCAGCTACGGCTACGCCTATGTAGCGGGCAACTATCTCTCCTATTCCAAGTATGAGCCCGGCTACTGCTACCCCGGCAACAGCGGCGTCACCCTCAAGGTATGCCCGGATTGCGGCGACACCTACTACTCCACCACCGCGCTGAACGTGCGCCGCGGCCCCAGCACCAAGTACTCCATCGTGGGCTCCTTGAACAGGGGTCAGAAATGCACCGTCATAGGCAAGAGCGGCAACTGGTATAAGCTGCTCACCGCCGACGGCTCCGACGCTTACGCAAGCGCAAAGTACCTGAAGCTCTATTCCTCCGGCAGCGGCTCCACCCCCAGCGTGCCCAGCTACCCCAACGGCAACTACGGCACCTATTACGCCACCACCGGCCTTAACGTTCGCCAGGGCCCCAGCACCAAGTACCGCGTGGTATACACCCTTGACAGGGGCGAGGCTGTGACCTTCACCGGCCAGACCAGCGGCAAGTGGATATCCGTAAAGACCCGCACCGGCGTGCAGGGCTATTGCAGCAGCCTGTACCTCACCCAGAAGGGCGGCAGCTACAATCCCGGCGGCAGCAGCCAGGGCAATAAGTACTACTGCGGCAGGTGCGGCAAGCAGATAACCTACGGCAACGCCTACTGCCCCAACTGCGGCGCGAGGATCGACTACAGCGGCGGAAGCTGCCTGCCCAACGCGGAGCTTAACGTGGGCGGCCAGTATGCGCCCAACTACCAGACGATACTGTATGAATCCCCCAGCACCTCCAGCAAGCAGATATTTGATCTGTACCCCACCGATAGGGTAATAGTAAGAAGCTATACCCCCGGCAGCTCCTGGGCATATGTTCAGGTACTCGGCAATAATAACGGCAACCCCGTTGGCTATGTGCGGGTAGACGCAATCAAATAACAAACGACAGCATAAAAGGAGCGGCATTTGCCGCTCCTTTTTGCGTGCTGTAAGCTCTATCCAATTTCGCTTCCGCCGGGGATGCTTTCCGGCTCCATTACGGTGAGCATGGACAGGGTCTCCCCCTCGCCATCATCGGTTATGGAGGAAAGTATCATGCCCTGGCTTTCTATGCCGGCTATCTTCCGGGGGGCAAGGTTCGCCGCGATGATTACCGTGCGGCCTATGAGCTTTTCAGGCTCGGAATACCACTTGCGAATGCCGGAAAGTATGGTGCGGGGCCGGGCTTCGCCGCAGTCCAGCGTGAACTGCAGAAGCTTCTTGCTCTTCTCGACGAACTTGCAGTCTATGACCCTGGCGGTTTTCATCTTTACCTTGCAGAAGGTGTCAAAGTCTATAAGCTCCTGAGGCTCCTCGTCCTTGGCCTCCTCTGCCTTGGGCGCGGGGGCTGCGCTGGCGGAGGCTTCGGCGGCGTGGGAGGCTGCGTTCTCCTTTTCCAGCTCCTCAAGCTCCTTCTTAACGTCTATGCGGGGGAACAGGGCCTCGCCCTTGTGAACCTTAGTGCCGGCGGGCAGCTTGCCGAACCCGCGGGCTTCGTAGGCGGTGAGTTCGCCGGAAACGCCAAGCTGCTCAAAGAGCTTAGGCGCGGTGTTGGGCAGGTAGGGCTGAAGGAATATGCCCACTATGCGGAGGCTTTCCGCAAGGTTGTACATGACGGTGGCCAGCCTGTCCTTTTTGGCCTCGTCCTTTGCCAGTATCCATGGCGCGGTCACGTCTATGTATTTGTTGCAGGCGCCTATGAGGGCCCATATGGATTCCAGCGCCTCGGGGGCCTTGAATTCCGTCATGTACCGCTCCACCTTTTCAGGCAGGCCATCGGCAAGGGCGATTATGGGCTCGTCCTCCTCCGGCACCGGGCAGGTGGGGGCGGGGACAACGCCGCCGAAGTACTTGTCTATCATGCTCACCGTGCGGGAGAGCAGGTTGCCAAGGTCGTTTGCAAGGTCGGAATTTATGCGGTAAATAAGCGCCTCGTTGGAGAATACGCCGTCGCTGCCGAAGGGCACCTCCCGAAGCAGGAAGTAGCGTATGGCGTCCACGCCGTAGCGGTTGCAGAGCTTTACGGGGTCCACCACGTTGCCCTTGGACTTGCTCATCTTGCCGCCCTCAAGTATAAGCCAGCCGTGGCCGAACACCTGCTTGGGCAGGGGCTCGCCCAGCGCCATGAGCATTATGGGCCATATTATGGTGTGGAACCTGACTATCTCCTTGCCGACCAGGTGGACGTCGGCGGGCCAGTATTTTTTATACAGGCTGTCGTCGTCCGAGCCGTAGCCCAGCTTTGTTATGTAGTTGGAGAGGGCGTCCAGCCAGACGTATACCACGTGCTTCTCGTCAAAGTCCACGGGTATGCCCCAGGTGAAGCTGGTGCGGGATACGCAAAGGTCCTCAAGGCCCGGCAGCAGGAAGTTGTTCAGCATCTCGTTGGTGCGGGCGGGGGGCTGAATGAAGTCCGGGTGATCCTTTATGTACTGTATGAGGCGGGGGGCATACTTGCTCATCTTGAAGAAGTAGCTCTCCTCCTTGACCTTCTCGACGGGCCTGCCGCAGTCCGGGCAGCAGCCGTCCTTGAGCTGGCGCTCCAGCCAGAAGCTCTCGCAGGGGGTGCAGTACCAGCCCTCGTAGGCGGACTTATATATGTCGCCCTGCTCGTACAGCTTGCGGAATATCTTCTGAACGGCCTTTACGTGGTAATCGTCGGTGGTGCGGACAAAGCCGTCGTTGGATATGCACATGAGCTTCCAGAGATCCTTGAAGGAAGCTACTATCTCGTCCACGTACTGCTTGGGGGTAATGCCCTTGGCCTTTGCCTTGCGCTCTATCTTCTGGCCGTGCTCGTCGCTCCCGGTGAGGAAGTACACGTCGTAGCCCGTCATGCGCTTATAGCGGGCGATGGCGTCCGCCGCCACGGTGGTGTAGCTGTGGCCTATGTGCAGCTTGTCGCTGGGGTAGTATATGGGGGTGGTGATGTAGAAGGTCTTTTTCTCTGCCATGTATTTTCTCCTTAGTGGGTTGCCTGATTTTTTCTTATTTATATTATTGCATAATCTATTATAGTTTATTGACTCAGGCGGGCTTTGTCAATATTTCAGGGCCAAACCGGGACAAAATCATTCCCGCCCTTTCCGCTTTTATCTTTGCCCTTAATATGGTAAAATACTATTAAAAATGTACGTTTTCAGAGGAGGCCCCCTGTTATGGATAAAAACCGGTTTTTCAGAGCCATACCCAAGGTGGATACGTTGATAGAGCAGTGCGATTCGGCGGGGCTCTTTGACCGCTACGGCCGGGAGATCACCGTTGACTGCATTCGCGAGCGCACCGAGGCCCTCAGAGAGTTCATAGGAAAGTCCGAGGACGAGACGGAGATTATCCGCCGCACGGAAAGCCTCCTGCCCGACATAGCGGCGGCGGCGGAAAAGCTCTTTTCCCCCAACCTGAAGCCCGTCGTCAACGCCACGGGCACTGTGCTGCACACCAACCTTGGGCGCGCCCTCATATCCAAAAAGCACGCCGAACACCTCATGGCGATAGTCTCCGGCTATTCCAATCTGGAATACGACCTTGAGGCGGGGGCCAGGGGGGAGAGGTATTCCCACTTTGAAAAGCTGCTCTGTAAAATAACCGGCGCGGAGGCGGCCATGGCCGTAAACAACAACGCGGCGGCCGTAATGCTCACCCTGTCCGCCCTCTGCCGCGGCGGCGAGGTGCCGGTATCCCGGGGGGAGCTGGTGGAGATAGGCGGCAAGTTCCGGGTGCCGGACGTCATGGCCCAGAGCGGGGCGGTGATGGTAGACCTTGGCACCACCAACAAGACCCACCTTTCGGACTACGAGGATGCAATAAACGAGAACACCGTGGCGCTGCTCAAGGTTCACACCAGCAATTTCCGGGTGGTGGGCTTTACCGAGAGCGTAAGCGTGGCGGAGCTTGTGGAGCTGGGCGATAAGCACGGCCTGCCCGTCATAGAGGACATAGGCAGCGGCGTGCTGATAGACCTTTCCAAATACGGCCTCACCTATGAGCCTACTGTGCAGGAATCCATAAGGGCGGGGGCGGCCATAGTCTGCTTTTCGGGGGACAAGCTGCTGGGCGGGCCTCAGGCGGGCATAATAGTGGGCAGGAAGGAATACATAAAAAAGATAAAGAAGCACCCCCTGACCCGGGCGTTTCGGATAGACAAGTTCACGGCAGCCGCATTGGAGCTTACCCTTCAGGAGTACCTGTCGGAGGAAAATGCCATACGGAACTTACCCGTGCTGCGCATGCTCACACAGCCGCCCATGGAAATTCGGGAGCGGGCGGAAAAGCTTGCCGCCATGCTGAAAAACGTCAATGCCCGGGTGGAGGTCGTGGATTGCGAATCACAGGTGGGGGGCGGCTCCATGCCCCTTGAAAGGCTTCGGAGCAGCGCCGTTGCCATAAAGCCCAACGGCATGACCACCGCGGCCTTTGAGGAGGCGCTCAGGCGTGCGGAAAGGCCGGTTATATGCCGGGTGCAGGAGGACAGGGCGCTAATGGATATGCGCACGGTGCAGCCGGGCGAGACAGAGCTTATCGCGGCGGAGGTCGCCGGGATACTGGGGGTAAAATAAAATATGAAGAATATAATAGTAGGCACAGCCGGACACATAGACCACGGCAAGACCACCCTCATAAGGGCGCTCACCGGCCGCAATACCGACCGCTGGGAGGAGGAGCAGCGCAGGGGCATAACCATAGACCTGGGCTTTACCTGGTTCGACCTGCCCAGCGGCAACAGGGTGGGCATAATAGACGTGCCGGGGCATGAGAAGTTCGTAAACAACATGGTGGCGGGAGTAGTGGGCATGGATCTTGTGCTGCTGGTCATCGCCGCGGACGAGGGCATAATGCCCCAGACCCGGGAGCACGTTGATATACTCGGCCTGCTGGGAATAGAGAAGTGCATAATCGTGCTGAACAAGTGCGACCTTGTGGACGAGGACTGGTTAGAGATGGTAAAGGAGGACATACGGGAGGAGCTGAAGGGCAGCTTCTGCGAAAGCGCGCCCATGGCGGAGGTTTCCAGCGTCACCGGGGCAGGTCTGGACAACCTGGTGAGCCTGATCGAGCACATGGCAGAGGAGGAGGTCACCCCAAAGGACATAGACACCATACCCCGGCTGCCCATAGACCGGGCATTCTCCATATCCGGATTCGGCACCATAGTTACAGGCACACTTATTTCCGGCCGAATACGCAAGGAGGACCAGCTTGAAATATACCCGGTGGACAAGACCTGCAAGATACGCAGCATACAGGTACACGGCAAGGATGGGGAGGAGTGCTTTGCCGGCCAGCGGGTAGCCATAAACCTTTCCAATATCAAGAAGAACGAAATACACCGGGGCTGCGTGCTGGCCCCCGTCAACAGCATGAAGAACACCATGATGCTGGACGTGCGGCTGCGGGTGCTGCCCTCCTCAAACAGGGTCATAGACAACCGCACCCGCCTGCACCTTTTTACCGGCACCAGCGAGGTGCTCTGCCGGGCGGTGCTTCTCGATAAGGACGAGATAGGCCCGGGCGAGAGCGGCCTTGCCCAGCTCCGATTGGAGGGGGAAATAGCCGTGCGCCGGGGGGACAGGTTCATAGTGCGCTTTTATTCGCCCATGGAGACCATCGGCGGCGGCGTTGTCATAGAGGCCAACCCCGCAAAGAAGAAGCGGTTTGACGAAAGGGCCATATCCGAGATGACCGTCAAGGAGGAGGGTGGCCACGGGGATATGATAGAGCTGATAATAAAGCAGCACAGCGATTCCGCCATAACCGCGGCGGAGGTGGCGAAGCTCACCGGCCTTACCGCCGAGGAGACCATGGCGGAGGTGGAAAAGCTCGCGGAGCAGGGGCTTGTCGCCACATTCCCCATGAAGAAGGACGTATACCTGATGCACGCCTCCTATCGGGATAAGGTGGCTGACGATATGGTGGCATACCTTGAGGATTTCCATAAAAAGAACCCGTACAGGCTGGGCAGCCGCAAGGCGGAGCTTAGGGTGCGGTTTTTGAGCAAGCTCAAGCAGAACGTATTTGACGAATTCATGCAGCGCCTTGAGGACACGGGGCGCATAAAGCGCAGCGGCGAGTTTATCTGCGAGGGGGGCTACGAGATACCCCACGACGAGGTATATAAGCAATTCGAAAGCGCTCTGACCGCCATGCTGGACAAGGCGGGGTTTGAATTTATAAGGCTTGCCGATATACAATTTCCCGGCATACAGCCCGCCATGGCGGAGGACCTTTTGCAGCTTTTAGCCGCCGAGGGAAAGGTGATTCTTCTGGCGGACGACCTTATTACCCTGCCCAAGTATACCGACATGGTTGCGGAAAAGGCAAGGGAAATACTGGCCGCCGAGGGCAAGATCTCCATCGCCATGATACGCGACATGATAGGCACCAGCCGCAAGAGCGCCAAGCCGCTCCTCGAGTACCTGGACAATATACGTGTCACCAGGCGAAACGGCACCGAGAGCGAGAGGGTGGCGTACTGACGCGATATTACTTTCTTCGTCTTCTTTCTCTTTTCTTTTCAGGAGAAAAGAAAAGAGAAAAGAAGCAAAGAGAAAAGAAAAGCCTTAAAATAAAATTGCAGATGAAAAATCCCTGTCGGAGCTTCACCGGCAGGGTTTTGTTTGTGTTGGAGTTTAACTA